>ERZ826764.1031-NODE-1031-length-35283-cov-16.490718_pt1 | contig 35283 bp, 39 predicted proteins | sample MGYA00519870_ERZ826764 | MGnify/ENA primary metagenome ERZ826764 (study PRJEB31778, sample SAMEA3449239) | human gut metagenome | biome: human gut; feature: human-associated habitat; material: faeces | place: United Kingdom | collected 2010/2012 ...
CCACCCCGTTTCTTTGGGCAAGACCAAAGAAATGGGGTGGAACAGGCAGCACAAGCTAAAGTCCAGCAGGACAAAACGGCGAGTTCCTGAAACCCAACGTCCGGGCGGGGATGGAACCCCGCCCCTACAGGAGGGGGGAACGCTGAAAACATAGAAAACGCCCCCATCGGGGGCGTTTTCAAACTTTGACTCCTCATCCGCAGGCGCCGAGCACCTCGTCCAGCAGCTCGCGCGTACACGCAAGCACGGCCTCGATGCCGTCCCGGCCAGGGGCTTCGTAATGGATGCCGCAGACGGCTGTGACGGTGGCGCCCAGCTTGCGGGACAGACCCTCGGCAAACATGTCGCTTACCACGTCGTCCCTGTGTCCCGGCAGAAGCAGGGTGCGCAGAACGGGCTCCCCGCTGTCCCAATAGGCGACGCTGACGCTGCCTATGTGCGGCGAACAGCCGCCCGTTATCTTCACCAGCGTGTCGTTCCCGCAGCCGGAGAGCGTCACGTTTATGGGCAGGCCCAGAGCCTGCCGCTCAAAACTCAGCCTTTGCAAATTATTCCTCCCTGCCTTCCGCACCGTGCTTTTTCTTCCCCTTGCCGAAGGGCCAGGCGCGGTTCTTGTCCACGAGCCCGAGGACGACCAGAGCCAGCCCCAGCACTATGCCGGTGACGGAGCGGAAGCTGTCCCCGACGGAGAACATGCCGCCGATACATAGCAGCGTCCCGCAGATAACAAGAATGATGTCAGTAGCCTTCTCCACGGCGGACCTCCAATGAAGTGTTGTTGACATAATAACACAGCCCGTACGCTTATTCAAGCCCCTGTACGACGCTGACGCTGCCGATGCCGAGTTCCTCCATGAGCTGCGCCGCCTCGGGAGTTATCCGCTCGCCGCAGACGGCCACGGGTATGGCCGGGGGGCAGCTGACGGCAGCCTCCGCGCAGACCCTGCCCGCGCTTTCCGACACAGGGACGCTCTCGCGACGCGCCAGCAGCGCCTCACGCGGGGAGAGCAGGCGCTCGCCCGGCCCAGGCAGGCTGCGGGGCTTGCGGGAGCCGGGCCTGCGAAGGGGCATGGCGCGCCTTACGTGTTCAAAAGCGCCCTCTCCCAGCCCGGGCGAGAACATGAGCACCAGCCAGTCCTCGTCCGCGTACTCCGCCACGGTGCGCCAGTCGCGCAGGCAGGAGGCCAGCTCGAAGCCGGTGCAGCCGAAGTCGCAGGAGGGTATGGCCAGCTTCAGCGGGTCGCCTTCGGGCGGCTGGAGGCCCAGCTCCCGCGCCAGCTCTGCGACCTTCCGCTCTGTCGCGCGTATGAGCGCCGGATAGTCCTTGTCCAGCCTGTCCGCACACAGGTCCAGCGACTGCAATATGAGATAGGACGGGCTCGAAGAGCCGAACACGGCAAGGGAATGACGCGCCTCAGCCTCAAAGGCAGCCTGCGCGCGCTCGGATACGTGCAGGTAGGCCCCGCCCGTCAGCACAGGCAGGGTCTTGTGCGCCGAGTCGCAGCACATGTCCGCCCCCAGGTCCAGAGGATGCCGCGAGGGTTCGAGGAATTTCAGATACGCCCCGTGCGCGTTGTCAACCAAAAGCGGCAGTCCGTGCCGGTGGCAGACCTCCGCCAGCGCCGAGATGTCCTGCACGCCTCCAAGATAGTCTGGAGAAGTTATGTAAACCGCAAACGGTCTCTCGCCCGTCTGGAGCGCCCTCTCAAGCGCCGCGGGCGAGACTGGGCAGGAGCACAGGGGCGTTCCCGCCTCCGGATAGAGCCAGCGCGGTTCGAGGCCGAGCAGGGCGCAGCCGTGCAGGAAGCTCTTGTGCGCGTTGCGCGCGGCCAGGATGCAGTTTCCGGTCCCCTCCGGGCGGAAAAGGTACGCGAGGTGCAGCATGGCCTTGACGCACTGGGAGCTGCCCCCGGTGCAGTAAAAGCTGTGCCGCGAGCCGAAGAGCTCCGTGGTGTTCTCCTCGCTTTCGAGGATGACGCCCTCCGGGCAGGCGAGGTCGTCCGCGCCGGGGACCTCGGTGATGTCGAGGGCCTCGCAGCCGAGCTCCCCGCGGCCCTTGTGGCCGGGCATGTGGAGGCGCAGCAAGACGCTTTCGCAGTAGCCCCGCACGAAGTCGCAGATGGGCGTGCTCATTCGTCATCACCAAGTTCCGACGCGGCCTGGAGCATGATGGCGCACTCCATCCGCTTCTTGAAGAGGCGGCAGCCGTATTCGTAGACGCCGCCTATGCTGCCCGTGGCGTGGTAGCTGTTGGCTGCGCAGCCGCCGGAGCAATAGAGCCTGGCCCAGCAGTCCTTGCAGTCGGGGCGGGAGTAGGCGTTGCAGGCGCGGAATTCCTCCTGCGCTGCGGCGTTCGTGACGCCGTCCCAGATGTTGCCGAGGCTGTATTTCGGGTCTCCGACGAACTGGTGGCAGGGGAAAAGCTCGCCCCAGGGGGTGACGGCCATGTACTCCGTGCCGCTGCCGCAGCCGGTGACGCGCTTGTAGATGCAGGGGCCGTGCTTGAGGTCTATCATGTAGTGGTAGAAGGTGATGGGCCTGCCCTCGCGCCGGCGGCGGAGCATTTCCTTCGCCAGCAGCTCATACTGCTCGCAGAGGACGGGGAAGTCCTCCTCCGTGAGCGCGCAGGGGTCATCAGGCGCGCAGACGACGGGCTCCATGCTCAGCTCCGTGAAGCCCAGGTCGGCCATGTGGAAGAGGTCGCGCGTGAAGTCGGTGTTGTAGTGCGTGTAGGTGCCGCGCATGTAGTAGCTCTTGTCCCCGCGCTTTGCGACGAAGCGCTGGAAATTGGGCACGATGCGCGAGTAGCTCCCGTTCCCGGCGGCGTCCACGCGGAAGCGGTCGTTCACCTCGGGCCGCCCGTCGAGGGAGAGGACAACGTTGTGCATCTCGCGGTTGCAGAAGTCCGTTACCTCGTCGTCGAGCAGGACGCCGTTCGTCGTGAGGGTGAAGCGGAAGTTCTTTCCGGCGTCCTTTTCAATGGAGCGCGCGTAGGCGACGAGGTCCTTGACGACCTGCCAGTTCATGAGCGGCTCGCCGCCGAAGAAGTCCACCTCAAGGTTCCGGCGCGAGCCGGAGTTCTCGACGAGGAAATCGAGCGCGCGCTTGCCGACCTCGAAACTCATGAGCGCCCGCTCGCCGTGGTACTTGCCCTGGCTGGCGAAGCAGTAGGCACAGCTGAGGTTGCAGGTGTGGGCGACATGGAGACAGAGGGCCTTTATGACCCTGGACGAGCCCTTGTAGTCCGCGGCGAGCTGCTCGTAGTCGTCGGGGGTAAAGAGCTTGCGGCATTTTTCAAGCTCCGAAACGTCATCGAGGCACTCAAGGACGTCCCCGCGCGTGACCTCGGGGTATTTTGCACATATCTCGGCGCATATTTCGTCAGCGGAGCGGGACTGGTACATATCGATTATGTCATAGGCTACGTCGTCCACGAGGTGGACGGAGCCGGAGGCGGTGTCGAGGACGATGTCGTAGCCATTGAGCTTGTATTGGTGGACCAAAGTAAAAAACCCCTTTCCGAGAGCATAAAAAGGCGCCGCCTCGCTGGGAGACGGCGCCGGATTCAGCGTGAGGCTATTACTTCTTCTCGCAGGGCTGGTTGGCAACGCCGCAGCTGGTCTTGCAGGCAGACTGGCAGGAGGTCTGGCACTCGCCGCAGCCGCCGTTCTTAACGCTCGCGCAAAGGTCGCGGGTCTCAAGGGTCTTGATCCTCTTCATAATAAGAACTCCAATCATAAGTGCAAAAGCACGGATTTACATTTATATAGACTAAAACATCGCGGGCCCAATGTCAAGTGCCAAATGCGCGGTAGGACGAGAAGAAAGCGCCGGAGTCAAAGGACTCCGGCGCTTTCTGGTGGAGACTGCTGGACTCGAACCAGTGACCTCCTGCGTGTGAAGCAATGACTATAACAATGAAATTGCTGAGATATCAATGCATATAGGCTGCAACTAGAAATAATATCCCCAACATTATCCCCTGTTATCACCAAATGCCTCACAAACAGCCCCTATATTTGCCTCGGCGCTGCGCTCCATGAGGTGGGTATATATGTTGAGCGTGGTGTCCACTTTTTCATGTCCCAGCAGGTGCTGGACGACTTTGATATTCGTGCCGGCCATGAGCAGACTGGTCGCGTATGTGTGCCTTAATATGTGTGGCGTGACCGGGAAATCGATCTCGATAGTCACCGCAGAGTTCGGGACTTTGTCACCGAGCTTTTTCTCTACCTGGACTTTGCACGGCTTGCCGGTCTTCGGGTCCATACGCTTCCGCGATGCAGTGCCTGTCTGGCGGCGCTTGATGTATCCCCAAGCGCTCTTAAAGCTGGCCTCTGACCACGGCTGCCCGGCCTCGGTGCAAATCACATAGCCTGAGGCCGCCTGTCGCTCTCTCAGCCAATTTGAGAGCTGAGGGGGTATAGGGACATCCCTGCGGGCTGCGTAGCTTTTGAGAGCGTCTGAGACGATAGGGCGGTTGTGCTCCCATCTCAGCGCCCGGCGCACTTTGACGTGAGGCGCAGGCCCATCCAGTACGACGCAGTCCCACATGAGTCCGAGGATCTCCTCCCTGCGCAACCCGGCGAACAGCCCGAGCCGGACAAAGCCTTCGATCTGCTGTCCGGAGACCACGCGCAGCAGCGTGGCCTGCTCTGCGGGCGTCAGCGCGCTTTTCTCAGCGGGTTTTTTCCCGCCAGCTTTTATCTTGTCGCAAGGGCTGCTTGATATGTACCCCTGTTCCTCAGCATAGGAGAACACCTGCCGAAGCGTGCTGGCGATTTTGTCCTGCAGGCTGCGGCTGTACCCGTCGGCTGCGGTCATTACAGAGGCGACGTCCGCGGTGGTGACCTCGGATATGTGCATCTGCCCTATCACGGGGCAGATGTGCCTGTTTATGGCGTTGCGGTAATCCTCCCGGCGCTTGAAGCTGCGCTGCGTGGTCGTGGCGTACCAGTCAGCGGCGACCTGATAGACATAGGGGTTGGCCGCGAGGGCCTTAGCTGCTTCTATCTGTGTAAGCCTGGCGGTGACCTTAGCCTCAAGCTCCTCCGGTGTCTTGGCATACACGGGGATCCATACCCCGCGCTCGTCTTTGACTTTTTTCTTTAAGTATCCCACATCACACCGCCTAAAGGTAAGCCGCCCTTCTTCAGAGCGGCTTAGGTGTCCAAATTGGACACGTAAAGATGGTCACCAATATATTCTTACGAAAGGCACATCGAGGCCCTGCCGTTCATCGTATTCAAGGTGATCAATGAATGCACCGCCGGCCCCAATGGCTAGATACCTGTTTGCAGCGCTTTTGGGTAACCGTCCGATTGTGCAGCCATTTGATACTTCTACGCAGTCCTCATATGAATCGCTGTCATAAGTTGCACGCAGCTTAAGTTTGTCACCTGGCTCCGCATCTATGAGACCTATCTGTCCTATCTCATCTTTATAATGCGTCAATTTGTATACACGCATTTCGCGTGAGGCGAGCCTTTTCTCTTCGTCTCTGAAGAATGCTATGTATGCAGTTGCATTATTGTCGCCATCGAACGAACTCAAGCCGATAATAAATGGGTCATCGCGCAGCAGCCAATCCTCCACCATGTCCTCACGGTCCAAGAGCTCGGCAAATATCTCTCCATCATAACTGAGGACAATTTGGGCGTCCTCTTGTGAAGCACAGCACTCTGTATTGCCTAAGTGCGCCATTTTGTCTAAAATGCTATCAGCATTGTCAAGTAGGAGAAGCGGCACATCAGGATAGAAATATGCCTGAATACAATTGCCTATTCGCTTTGGAATTGTCGTCTTTAAATATACTCCTTCTGTTGGTTGCTCGGTGTGTGTCAGCTCTGCCTCTGTTTTGAGCTTATTTGTGTTCTCGGAGAGCTTGGTCGGTTTTTTAGTCTCAGCTTGCTCACTCGCGGCAAAAAGCTCACGGAGGGCTTCGGCCTCACGCTTTTTCTTCCCCATTTGCGCCAATCCAACGATACCAGCAATTAACATACTGATGCCTGCCAGCCAAGCAAAAATATACAGCCAAAAAGCGCTTGCCGCGCGGGAACCAAAAAACAGGATAGTGCCGCAGATCACGAGGACAATATTTTTTGCCTTCTCCATTTGCTACACCTCCACATAATGCAAAGGCTGTAATATTATGCTATACTTGCTTTGGTACCAATTAGACACGGGCCCGGGTCAGAAAGGAGCCGGCCTTATGACAGAGACAGAGTTAGATGCTGAAATTAAGAGAGATTTTTCGAAACTGTTATTGGAGGACAAGCTAAAGATTATTCGCCTTTTTTACGTTGTTGTAAAAGCACAAGCATGGCCTTTTTTTGCTCTACAGTCGCAGTCTGAAGCAACCGAGCAAGCTCCATGTCAATAGTATCCTCATTCCCGCCGGATTTAGTATCCGGCGGGTTTCTTTTCGACCTATTATCCTGTTGTAAAATATCAGAAATGCCGTCATGCAGCCCTTTTATTTTCAACGCGCACTTAGAATCAGCTTTGTGGTAATCAATAAGGGCTAAGAATGAAGGAGTAAGCCTTATGGAGACAACAACACCATCAGTGCCGTTTTCAAAGCTAACGTGTTCTACGCAGTCGTTGAACCATCTAACAAGGTATAGTTCGTTAAAATCCCAGTTAAATGCGATATCAAGGGCTGCTATAAGATGCTTTGAGTCACTATACTCGCTTATCTCCATATCCCCTGGTATTAAAACTCTTAACGCTTCAAAAACAGCATCTTTATTGGCTATTATATCACTCCAGTTCTCAAAAACCCCAGTTCTAGTCACATATGCGGGGGGGAGCATAGCTAGAGGGTCTTTTTCATCAAGTAGGGCCGAAGTGGTTACTCCAAGATAGTTGGCTAACTGGGCAAGTTTTGAGACGGACGGTGTCCTTCCTCGGCGAATATCATTATAAAAGCTCGACCCTACTCCAGCGTTCGCACAAGCAGGTGTAACGCGTTCTCCTTTAAGAGCTGCCGCAATCTCTATGTTCTTTAACAGGACATCCTTATTATACATTTTTACTAATCCTTTATTAAATGTTGGAAAAATCGCGAATTATATATATCACACAAAAATGCGCAATTGCAGATATATCCGTTGACAAATGCGCAATTGCATATTATAGTTTAAGCCACAAACTTAACCTTGCGCTTATCATAACACGCGGGATAGACGTGAGGCAAGGGGGGGAGGGATGAAATAATGGAAAAACCAAGTATGAACATTCGAGCGCTACGAATAGCCCGGGGCCTGACGCTAACTGAGTTTGCGCGCCGCTGCGAAGTGTCCATAGCATCCGCGCGCCAGTGGGAGGTCGGCATCTCGTTCCCGTCAGCCGACAAGCTGCCGATTATTGCTGCCATCCTCGGCTGTACGATAGACGACCTGTATGACATGGCAGCCTATGGAGATACGATCATGCTGTACGATGATGAACCCAGCTTATGCCGAAAGGAGGCCTGACACAATGAGCCGCGACCGCAGGAATATCGCGCGAATCGGCAGAGGCATTGCAGGCATGACCCAGGAGCGCTGGGCGGAAGCCCTAGGCTATTCTGTCCGCACGGTGGCGGCCTGGGAGCTCGGCGAGCAGCAGATATCGAGCGAGGCTGTTGTCCGTATGGTGGACGTCACAGGGCAGCAGGTGCTTGCCTACTGGTATCTCGTCGACAGTCTCGGAGCCCCCGGCATTATCCCTGACATCCAGGTCACGGAGCTGCCGCAGGCCGTGCTGTCGCTGCTGCGCAGACTGCGGGACTTCGGCCGGAAAGAACGCCTTGACCACCTGATTGAAATCGCTGAGGACGGAAAAATTGACGCGCAGGAGCGCGAATCGTATGACGATATCATGGACGAGCTTGACGACATTATTCAGGCCGCCATGTCCCTCAAGTTTGCAAAGGAGGTAAAAAATGCTGACCAAGAAGGAAGTGGCCGAGAGGCTCGGTGTCTCTGAGTCAACGGTCTATCGCCTGGCCAAGACCCGGCGCATCGGCGTCTACTACGTCATGGGCTCGACCATGCGATTCTCCGAAGCGGATGTAGAGGCATACCTGGAATCCGTCAAGCAGAACGCGATACGTTACGTTCCGGCGGCGCCGGCGTCCGCGGCACAGCCAGAGCCTCAGAAACCGACCCCGACTGCTGCGAAGCGCAAGCGAGGCCCCGGCCGCCCGCGCATTGGAGTGGAAGAAGTACCGGAGTACTATCCGGGAATGAAAGTGGTGTGAACTATGTGCAAGAATAAAAAAAGCGCCGCACCGGCGGCAACCGGTACGACGCAGTCCATGCCAGAGACACAGACGAATGTAAGCCCATTATATCCGAAATCCCGCAAAATGCAAGAGGGAGTGTGTACCATGCCGGAGATAAGGCGCAGTTACTGGGCGCAGCTGCCCTCTGAGGTGAGATACTCCGAGGAGCTGTCGTCCACGGCGAAGCTGCTCTACGCAGAGCTCTCCGCCCTCATTGGTGAGGACGGATTCTGCTGGGCGACGAACACCTATTTTGCGGGGGTCCTCGGCGTGTCGGAGCGGACCATCAGCAGGATGATCACTCAGATGGAGGCAGCCGGGTTTATACGCTGTGAAATGGCAACTAATGACAATGGAAGAGAGCGCCGGATATATGCCGGTGCGTTTTTTCCCGGCAAAGGGGGTATAGACAATTTTGTCTACACCCCCCGGGGGGGTCTAGACAAAAATGTCGAGAGGGGTGTAGACAAAAATGTCTACCCTAATAATAGTAGTAGATTATATATACATGATAATACTAACCCCCCTACAGTCCCCCCAAAGGGGGGAAATGCGTGTGCCGGCCCAAAAAAGAGCGGACGCACGGTTTCAATGCCTGAGTGGAAGCCAGAACGCTTTGAGAAATTTTGGAAGGCATATCCTAACGGAGCAGGCCGCAAAGCTGCGGTGAAGGCCTGGGACAAGCTAAAGCCCGACGACGCGCTTTTGGAGCTGATGTCCCATACGCTCAAGAAGGACATGCGCAGCGAGCAATGGCGCCGCGGCATAATCCCGCATGCCTCCACCTGGCTGAACAGCGAGCCTTGGAACGACGATTACTCAAAAATACCCGGAGCGCACACCCAGCGCACCCCCGGCGGAGGGGAGCGGACGCAGGAGTGGTAAACGAAAACATGCTCACTGCTGCCAGACAGTCCGTCATCGGCTCCATGCTGCTCAGCCCGGAAATCATCGGCGATGTCGTCAGGCGGCTATCTCCCGAGGACTTCGGAGCAGGCGCGCTCGGAAGCCTGTATAAGGGCGTTTGCAAGCTCTTCTCCGATGGCAGGCCAGTTGATTCTGTGACGCTGATGGCAGAGGTGGGAGAAGCGTATGAATCGCTTATCAGGGACATTCTCCGCAACACGCCTACCGCCGCCAACTGGGAAGAGTATGTCAATATCGTCCGCGACGCTGTGCAGCTCGGCAAACTACAGACTGCGGCGATGCGCATAGTCAGCGCCGTGGACATCGACGAGGCCCGAAGCAGCGCAGAGCAGCTGTCACTGATGCTGGCCAAGCGGAGCCAGCTCCGCATAGTTCCGTTCATTGATGGAGTATGCGATTTCCACACGAGGCTGTCAGAGCGTAAATCTCCGCAATATCTCCGTTGGAATTTCAAACCGCTTGACGAGCACTTGTTTGCCGAACCGGGAGACCTGATAATACTGGGCGGGTATCCTTCGGCCGGCAAGACAATGCTGGCAGCGCAATTCGCATACGAGATGGCTCAGGCACAGAAACAGAGAGTCGGCATATTCTCGCTTGAAACGAGCGACAAGAAGCTGTACGACCGAATGATATCCTATGCGGCGGAAATTGATTTCAACGCCATAAAGTCCGGCAGCCTGAGCGACAGCGAGCTCGACGCCGTGGCTGCCCTCGGAGCCCGGAGCGACAGGATCCCTCTTGAGGTCATAGAGGCCTCCGGCATGACGCCGATGGACATCCGTGCGGTATCGCTTTCCCGCCGCTATGACGTGATAATCATTGACTACCTTCAGCTGCTCAACGCCTCCGGGCGCGACAGATATGAGAAGATCACAAATATCTCTCTTGCCCTCAAGCAGCTGGGCCGGGATACGGGGATAACGGTCGTTGCGCTCTCGCAGCTCAGCCGTCCCGAAAAGGGCCGCCGGAGCGCGCCGACGCTGGCGAGCCTGAGAGAATCCGGGCAGATAGAGCAGGATGCAGATATCGTCATGCTCCTGTACCTCGAAGACGATGATGTCCCATCGGGCAATCGCACACTCAACGTTGCAAAGAACAAGGACGGGGAGCTTGGCCATTTCCGGCTTGGTTTCTATCCGAAGCACATGAAGTTTTTTTACAAGGGCGCCAGCTATCAGTTCAAGTCCACGTCGCGCCTCAAACCGGCCACGCCGGAAGAGCGGCAGATGGAACTGCCGTTTTAGGAGGTAATAGTGCGAGTAGGGGATAGAGTACACTGTGTGCCGTATTATGGAGGGCATATATCACCGCCAGTTCTGGGGCGAGTGATCTACATACACCCAGCCCGCAGGTATTACACGGTGCAGTTCGATATGCCTCGCGGCAGGGCATTTCGAGAATCTTATCTTATCGGGCGCGGCAACGCCCAGGAAAGGACGATACAGACGAATGAAAACAATATCCATCGTAAATCTAAAAGGCGGCGTCGGTAAGACCGTCACCGCCGTGAACATGGCTGCAATTCTGGCCGAGGACTACGGCAAAAAGGTCCTTGTTATAGACGCCGACCCGCAGGCCAACGCCTCGCACTTCTATGGCATCGGCGAGGACGCGAATACTATCGCCTGCATAATGGACGGGCTTGCGGACGACCCTTACGACTGCATCTACTGTACGGCGCACGAGGGCGTCGATATTGTGCCGTCAGACATATCGCTCATCACCGCTGACATCGCCAGCGTCAGCAAGGGCGTAGGAGCCGGCAGGCTGCGCGACTTCCTGGACGTCATCGACGAGGACGCCAGGACTTCAGGAGAGGCCACCGCATACGACGTGGTGCTCATCGACTGCCCGCCGTCCTTCACCGCCGCCAGCGTCGCGGCAATCGCGGCCTCAGACGACGTTATAATCCCCGTCAAGGTCGACGCCTTTTCCGTGTCGGGTATGCGTGAGCTGCTCACGCAGATCTCCGGAGTGCGGGGGATATGTCCTGGCATACGCACGGCGGGCATCCTGGTCACGATGTGGCACAACAGTCTGGCGGTCGTTCAGGGCGAAGCGCTGCTCCGAGACTCCGGTGTTCCCGTGTTCCGCACGGTCATCCGGCGCAGCGACAAAGTCGACGAGAGCACATTTGCACGGCAGCCCCTCAATGTGTACAGCCGCTATAGCTCCGCCGGCCGCGACTATCGCGCTCTGGTCGCAGAATACCTCGAGGGGGCGGGTGTTTAATGGCAAAGAAGCCGTTTTCAGTATCTGATTACATAAAGCCTGAGGACGTGTCCAAATGGGACACCGAGGCGACAGCCATAACCTTCATCCCTCGGGAGCGGCTGCTGCAGAACGAGAAAAACTTCTACGCTACGAGCAGCATAGATGAACTCGCGGACAGCATTGCGCTCAATGGTCTTATCGAGCCGATAATCGTCAGGCCGGTGCGCGACGGCAGCGGAGACTACCGCATAATATCCGGACACCGTCGGTTCCTTGCAATTTGTGAGCTGGCGAAGGCCGAGCCGGAGCGCTGGGACCGAGTGCCGGCCATTATCAGGGAGCCCGCCTCAGATGTCCTAGAGGAGCTGCTGCTGATCGAGGCCAACCGCGCTACAAGGGTCATGTCATCAGCGGACACGATGCGCCAGGCGGAGCGCTACAGGGAGCTGCTTGCCGAGCTGAAAAATCAGGGTGTGGAGATCCCCGGCCGGCTGCGTGACGCCGTGTCCGAGGCTATGCAGATATCGGCATCTCGCCTGGCTCGGCTGGATGTTATACGCAAGAATCTCTCCCCGGAGTGGATGGAAGCATTCGAAACGGGCAGCCTTTCCGAGTCGGCGGCGTATGAACTTGCACGGCTGCCTCAGGAGCAGCAGGCAAAGGTTAGAAGCAAGGCTAAAGGGACGCCTACTGCACAATCTGTGGCTGCTATCGCGTCTGAGCTTAGCAGGGAAGCGGACTCTTCTTTAGGTCAAAGCCATGCAACAACAAGCCCCAGAGAGGAGCCGGAAGCAGATGAAAGGCCTGACTGCCTTATAGACGACCAAAAAGAGTTTTCTGCTCGGTGGCGACATCTCGTTGATGTGTGCTCTGAGGCAGGCGTCTCAATTAGTGAGGTCGCCGATACCCTTTGGGAGTCCGAGGAAGATATACAGAGCTTCATATCCGGACGACCAGATAACTCGGGATGTCTTATATGGCCGCCTGAAGGTTGTGCCCTCGAAGATATGTTGGAGCTGTCGGAGATGACCGGTATATGTGTAAATACGTTGCTGGGGCGGGCGCCAACGGGCTGCGCTGGCTGCAAGTGGGCGGCTGAACCGGTTGAACAGATTTGAATTGGAGGGCGTATATGGATATTACCGCTGAAAGATGCGAGCAGGTGATTTCAAACTTGAAGCGCATATCGGTGCAGGACGAGCTTCGCTGCCTTGGTTGTGGGCGTGAGCACAACTGCAGCCTCCACGGCTGCGCCATAATCCGCAGCGCAGTCGACCTTATACAGTCACTGTCAGCTCGATCAGCTGCAAAGCGGACGACGATAATGCCGAATGACATCGTGCTGCATGTGCCGTCGGGCGAAAAATGGGCAGTATGCGGTGTGGACCACATACGAGGTGAGCTCGTCCCCTACGGATATCCGTTCCCGACCATCGCACAAATTAGTGACTGTGTCTTGCTCGAACTGTGTTATGAACAGATGGGACAGACCCGCGAGGCAGCTCAAGAGCTTGAAAAATGCGGACTTCACAGGTTCATTGACCCGTGCTGGCTGATTGCTCAGGCTTACGACAGCGCTGAGTTATACAAAGAATCATTCGACGATTTGATGTCAAAGGGGAACTGCAACAACTGTGTAAAAAAACAATGGTGCGGGTCGGCAGCAAAGCCGGGAGAAACGGTCAGAGCAAATTGCCCGCTGTACGCAGCTCCCGCCGAGGAGGAAGCCAATGCCGAAGAATAAACGCCTGGTGCGGCTGATTGTCCGCGTCACCCCTCAAACCGCCTGGCATATCCGAGAGCTCACCCGGCTCTGCGGCTACCGCGAACCCGGCCGCGTCATAGACAAACTCGTGCGGGATAAGGCCGTGCAGATGAGGACGCAATAATGGACGAACTCATAGTCGACAGCTTTGCCGGAGGCGGCGGAGCGTCTACGGGCATTGAGCTCGCGACCGGGCGGCCGGTCGATATTGCTATCAACCACGACCCGGACGCGATACTCATGCACAAGACGAACCACCCGCACACTGAGCACATTCAGGCCAGCGTGTGGGATGTTGACCCCGTGGAGGTCTGCGCCGGCAGGCCGGTGGGCCTGCTGTGGGCATCCCCGGACTGCAAGCATTTCTCCAAAGCCAAGGGCGGGAAGCCCGTGGACAAGCATATCAGGGGCCTCGCCTGGATCGTCCTGCGCTGGGCGGGAACGGTGCGGCCGCGGGTGATCATCCTGGAGAACGTGGAGGAGTTCCAGACCTGGGGGCCGGTGCGCCGTGGACGCCCGGTAAAATCAAAGGCCGGACAGACATTCACAAAGTGGTTGGGGCAGCTCCGGGACTTGGGGTATGACGTCGAGTGGCGCGAGCTGGTGGCTGCGGACTATGGTGCGCCGACCACGCGCAAGCGGTTTTTCCTCATCGCCCGCTGCGACGGGCGGCCCATCGTGTGGCCGGAGCCTACTCATGCCCCAGCTGACAGCCCGGAGACGAAGGCAGGGCTGAGAAAGCCGTGGAGGAGCGCGGCGGAAATCATCGACTGGTCGCTGCCATGCCCGTCCATCTTTGATACGCGGAAGGAAGCGCGTGATAAGTACGGCCTCACCGCACAGCGACCACTCAGCCCGAACACCATGCGGCGTGTCATCCGCGGCGTGGACAAGTTTGTTATAAAGACCCCGGAACCGTTTCTGGTAGTGGTAAACCACGCGGGTGATTTCCGTGGGCAGGTCACCGCTGCGCCACTCCAGACGGTTACATCAAAACATGGATATGGCGTCGTCTCCCCAGTAATGGCACCGCTGACTATGCACAACAACGAGAATGCGACAGGGACTGGGATTATGGAGCCTGTAAACACGATTACAAGCAGCGGAGCGGGCGTTCATCAAATGGTAATCGCTCCGACACTGACGGCTATCGGGCAGACCGGGGGTGGTGAGCGGGGACGGGAAATCACGGAGCCGACGCACACCCAAGTTTCCAAAGCGGAGGAATGCGTGGTGGCACCTACTCTAATCCAGTACCACACTGAGCGGCACGAGCATGTCCGGGGGCAGAATGTGACGGAGCCCCTTATGACAATAGACGCCGCCAACCGTTATGGGCTGGCGGCGGCATCGCTGACTGCATATTACGGCGCTGAGCGGCATGGGCAGGACGCGGAGGCACCTCTGCGCACCATTACGGCGCGAGACCGCGCCGGCTTGACGCTTGCAAGCCTGGTCAAGATGAAGGGCACAAACCTAGGCGGAGCGGTCTCCGAGCCGGTGCAGACCATCACCGCGGGCGGTGGTCATCATGGCGTGGTCACGACAGAGGTGCGGAAAGCGGAGCCGGGCGCAGAGCTGCACAACTGGCCGAAGATCCGCGGCCTGCTCAATATTCACTGCGGGTACGCGCTGGCGGATGACGAGGTGCTGCTGCTTGAGCTTGGCGGCACGTGGTATTTCATAGCCGATATCGGCCTGCGCATGCTGATACCGAGGGAGCTGTATCGCGCCAACGGCTTCCCGGATGACTACATAATCGACAGGGACTACACTGGGCGGGAATATCCGAAGTTCAAACAGACCGCCCGCTGCGGCAACGCAGTCCCGCCGCCCTTCGCAGAGGCCCTCGTGCGCGCAAATCTGCCAGAGTGGTGCGGGTGCGACCGATGAAGATGTCTGCAAAACAAATTGACCGTCTATTTTGGTCATTGTGGTCCGAGCTCATTGGCTGGATCGCATGCTGCTGGCTCGATGTGCTGCTTTGCGGGTACGTGCGCATACGCTCATGGACGGGCTATGCCGGAGCCATGGCGGCGGTGATGGCCATTATTATTACATACCGGATATCGGCATACCGGAAGGGGAGACTGCCTTGTGAGAACTGAACGTCATATTACGCTGTGCGTGACCTGTAGTCCGAAGTTTGAAGAGGTGACCGAGCTCGACGCGGATAAACCGCTGAGCTGGGTCCGCTGCGCCTGCTGCGGGCGGTCTCGGGATGGGTACTCATATCGGGTGCGAACACGAAAAACTGCTGAAGGTGGGAGGAAGGCCAGTGCCAAGGATAAAGTTTAGGCTCGCGTCAGACGCCGACGGGCGGAGCGTTGACTGCAAATCGTTTCGCCGGCTGCCGGGCGGGAGTTCCGTGTGCGATATCCTCAACCATCCTTGGTGCGTAGCCAGGGGATCGGCTGGGCCGGAAGGCTGCTCGTTCCGGCAGCCACGGGAACAACAGAAAAGGGAAGGCGAGGCTGCGGCCTCGCCTTCGCGCGTAAAGGGGGGCGGCCGCCATAGCAAAGACTAAACGCCTCATCACGGTGACAGCCGGTCGACTCGTGTACGGCGTGTGCTATACCCAGGCCATGGCGGCGGATTCTCCAAGAGAGCGTGCTGAGAAATCCAAGTGCAGCAGCGCGGCCCGGCAGAAGCTGAACTTCAAAGCGATGTGGAAGCAGCTGCAGCTGCTGCTCTGTGCCAATTTCAAAAGGCGCGACCTGTGGATCACCCTTGGCTTTGATGACGCTCACCTACCTCCAAACCGCAAGGCCTGCAAGAAGATCATGGCCCGATTCATGGACCGGCTGCGGGCTCGGCGGCGTGCGGATGGGGAGGAGCTGCGCTATGTTTATGCGATACATGAGCTCCAGGACGACGGCTCCAGGCGGTATCATTTCCACATGGTCATCAACGCCACGTCCGGCCGGGCGGACTATGAGCTGATTCGCTCACTTTGGGAGTGGGGAGACAACATAGAGATCTCCCAGCTCTCGGACAGCGAGCACTACGGCCGCGATGATTTTATGGAGATCGCGCAGTACATGGTACGAGAGCGCAACCCGGACGCTGATTCAAAGGTAATTGCGGTCGGTGACAAAGGCTATGTCGGATCCCGAAACCTTGCCAAGCCTGTGCGGGAGTCTCAGCTGGTCGACGACAATGTGACTATCACAGCGCCGCCGGGAGCTGTGATCCTGGACCGAGACGAGCGGCAGAATGGATACGGCTGCTACACATATATATCGTACCTGCTGCCCGAGCCGCGGCCAGAGCCTGTTCGCAGACGCCGAAAAATCGAATAGCTATTATTTTTTTCTGACTTGGGGTTGTGTATATCTTTAGGCGGGAGGTACGAGAAAATGACGGAAGGTACACGAAAACGCTTGACGCATTTAGGTGTGATGGGTAAACTGGAAGTGCGAGGAGGACGAATCGTCTGCCCGATATGCGACACCCGCACAGACCAGGTAATACTGCCGGATACCCAGGCGGTGCAGTTGCCGGTATGGTGCCGCAAGTGTAAGCTCCGGCTCCTCGTGACAATTTCAGACGGCGAGTGCCAGTGCCAAAGTGCCAGTGCCTGACTTCGACTATGTGTCGGAGGCAGGCGCTTTTTTGTTTGCCGCCGGGAGGTGTGCTGAATGTGGGACGGATACGAGAGCCGACGATGGCGTGTCTATGTCAGACCGCGCATCCTGCGCCGTGATGGGTACCGCTGCCGCGAGGCGCGGCGCTACGGTCGCAACGTTGAGGCGTCTGTCGTTCACCACATCTGGCCGGCCGAGGATTGGCCCGAATATGCCTGGGCTGACTGGAACCTCCTGAGCCTGTCGGCTGAGGCGCACCGCGCGATGCACAATGACGACGGCAGTCTCTCGGCGCTCGGCGAGTCATGGCGCCGCCGGACTATCCCCCCCACCCCCTGAGGCTGAAAATCTTTGCCCTTGATCACTGGCAGCGTCCCCATTTCCGACAGCGGACAAAAATTTCGAGGGGGGGTAAAATTCGGCGCTCAGGAGAAACGGAAACAAGAACTAGCGCGCGGGCAGCGCCCGTGAACGACGCGCCCGCGCGAATGGACCGGAGGCGGTGAATTGGCCAGGGAGGACATGATCCGCGACGCAATGCGCGCCGTGGACACCTACAACGAGATATACGAGCCGACCATCAAGGCCCTGGCCAAGACTGAACGCCAGCTCTCCAGAGCGGAAAAGGAGTGGCGCAAGCAGGGCGGCCAGATGGTGGCCCGTATGACCAACAAGGCCGGAGCAGAGTACATGGCGAAAGACCCATACTGGTCGTCCGTCGAGAAGCTGCGCGCGGATGCCCTGGCACTGCGCACCCAGCTGGGTCTGACACCTGCCGGGCTGAAAAAGGCCCGAAGCGCCGTTGAAGCAAATGCCTCGTCGGGAAGCCGGATTGAGGCGCTGCTGGATACGGCCAAGGAAACGGCCATTGCCAAAGCGGCGGACTACCAGGCTGAAGTCGATGCCTATGTTGAGGGCGCCCTGTCCGGCGAAGTTCCCGCCTGCACCGAGGTCCGACAGGCCTGCGCCAGATATGTGTCCGATTTGGACACGGGGCGCTGGGACTTCCGAGCGGAAGAGGCCAACCTGATAATCGCGCTCATCGAGACTACGATATGCCACCAGCAGGGCGAGGACCTCGATGGCTTGCCCATGCGTGGACGGCCCTTCGAGCTGCTGCCGTATCACAAGTTTTGCGTTTACAACATCATGGGCTTTTATCAGCCGGGCACACAGCTGCGGCGATATGTTGAGGCCCTGATATTTGTCCCGCGCAAGAACGTCAAGACCACATTCGCCGCGGCACTGGCCTGGGCCTTTGCCCTCTATTACCGGATGTCGGGCTCAAAGGTGTATGAGGTCGGCGGCGCGCTGAAGCAGGCCCTGGAGGGCTTTGACTTCCTCAAATTCAACGTAAAGCGTCTCGGCATATCCGTAGACGAGGACCCCGACAACGGGCTACGTATCATAGGCAGCAACAATGAGCACAGCATATCGGGCGATGTCGGAGACGGGTATATCTCTATCAATGCCCTGGCTACGTCGCCCGACCGTCAGGACTCGTTCAACGCCAATGTCATCATCGCCGACGAGATGCATACCTACAAGAGCGCCAAGCAGTACCAGGTGCTCAAGGACGCGACCAAGGCGTACTCCAACAAGCTCGTCATCGGCATCTCGACTGCCGGCTCTCTGGAGCTCGGCTTCTGTGCGCAGCGCGTGGACTTCTGCCGGAAGATCCTCGACGGCACCGTGACCGGGGACATATCTGACCGCACCTTCGTATTTATAGCCGCGGCCGAGCAGGGCGCGAACGGCGAAGTCAACTATGATGACCCGGCTGTCATGCAGGCCTGCAATCTAGGCTGGGGCGCGAGCATCCGCCCGGCCGACATGATTGCCGACGCGCAGCTTGCCCGCGAGGATCCCCAGATGAGGCCGGAGTTCCTGACCAAGAGCCTCAATGTCTTTATCCAGTCGCTGCGTGCGTATTTCGACATCGAGGAGTGGCGGGCGTCTGACGCCAAGTATGACTGGACGCTTGACCAGCTTGCCAGGCTGCCGGTCGAGTGGTACGGCGGCGCCGACCTCTCAAAGCTGCATGACCTCACCGCAGCGTGTCTGTTCGGCCACTACCAGGGCGTGGACATCATCGTCCCTCACTGCTGGTTCCCGCGTCCGGCTGCGCTCGTAAAGGCGGAGCAGGACCAGATACCTCTGTTCGGCTGGCTCGACGATCACTGGCTGGACATGACGAATGACAAGGTCACGAACCACGCTGACGTTGTCAGGTGGTTCACGGACATGCGCACGCGCGGCTTCAAGGTGCGCCGGGTGGGACATGACCGCAAATTCTGCCGCGAGTATTACATCGGCATGAAGGCTGCGCACTTTACCGTCCGTGACCAGCCGCAGACGGCTCTGCTCAAGAATGAGGGGTTCCACTACCTCATGAACTCTGCCAAGGCCGGCACGCTGTATTACTGCCATGCTGAGCCGTTTGAATACTGTGTCCAGAACGTCCACGGCGTCGACAAGGCCGATGACGTGACGTATTACGACAAGCTGGCTCCGAATCTGCGCATAGACGTGTTCGACTGCGCAGTGTTCGCAGCCTGCACCTATCTCATAGATCTCGAAGCCAAAAAGAAAGGCGCCGGCTGGTTCGGCGCTCAGAAGGAGGGTGATTAATTGCGAGTTAAGCCGGTCCCGCGCTCGCGGGATGCCCCGCTGTCGACCGGGACGCGATGGATAACGCTGGCCGACACAGACTCGGACCTCACTGTACCCGGATATTCGAGGCTCATCGACTCGCCGGACGTTGCCAATGCCGTCGGCATGGTGGCCGATATCATATCCGACGCCACAATATGGCTCATGGAGAACACCGACGAGGGCGACAAGCGGCTCAAAAACGAACTGTCGCGCATGATCGATATCACTCCGTACAGTCTGGGGACACGCCAGACCTGGGTCAGCTGGATCGTGACCACGATGTTCACATCCGGGGACGGCAACGCCTTCGTCCTTCCTGCTTCCCGTAACGGCCGGATAGAGGAGCTGCTGCCCATGCCGGGCGCGACGACGCTGCCGCAGGACAACGGCCTGAGCTATTCCATCCAATGGCGAGGCCAGATGTTTGCGCCTGATAATGTACTGCACTTCCGGCTGCATCCGGATCCGGCTGCGCCGTGGCGGGGCAGAGGCCCGCGCGTGCAGCTGCGCGAGGTGCTTAAGAATCTGCGTCAGGCCGCGGCGACCACAAACGCCTTTATGTCCTCACGCTGGATGCCGAGCGTGATCATCAAGGTGGACTCCAATTCCGAGGAACTAAGAGATCCGTCTGGCCGCGAGAAGCTGATGCATGAGTACATACAGACGCAGCGCGCCGGCGAGCCCTGGATGATCCCCGCGGAGCTCATGGACGTTGTCACGGTCAAACCGCTGTCCCTGGCCGATATTGCGATATCGTCCAGCGTGGAGATGGACAAGCGCTGCGTCGCTGCTGCAATACGGGTGCCGCCGTATTTCCTCGGCGTGGGGGAGTACAGCGAGGCGGCATACAACAACTTTATCCGCACGACTGCCCAACCGATAGCGAACGGCATCGCACAGGAGCTTACAAAGAAGCTCCTGATCTCCGAGCGCTGGTACTGGAAGTTCAACACCCGCAGACTTTACGCCTATGACCTCAAGACACTGGCCTCGGTCGGCGACGACCAGTATGTCCGCGGCATAATGACGGGCAACGAGGTCCGCGACTGGCTTGACCTGCCGCCGGAGCCCGGCCTGGATGAGCGCGTTATCCTGGAGAACTATATCCCCGCCGGCATGATCGGCAATCAGAAAAAGCTGCAAAGTGAGGAGGACTGATATGCCCGCAGCCAATAGAACTAACATGGAACGCCGCTGCCTGCCGGTCGAGTATTCCACGCGCGAGGAGGGAGTTGAACTCTATATCGAGGGATACTTTGCCGTTTTCAACAGCCCTTACGAGTTTTGGCCGGGTGCAACGGAGATTATACTGCCCGGCGCTTTTGACGAATCTGTGTCCGGTGACGTGCGAGCGCTGGTAAACCACAATACAGACCTCGTCCTTGGTCGCACCCGCGCCGGCACTATGACCTTGAAGCAAGACTCCAGAGGCCTGTGGGGGCGCATAACCATCAATCAGGAAGACCGAGCGGCGATGGACCTCTATGCCCGCGTTAAGCGCGGAGACGTGAGCCAGTGTTCGATTGGCTTTGAAATCGAGTCCGAGCGTTTTATCGAGCTGGGCGCCGGCAAATATCGCTGGGAGATTGAGAAGATTAGGCCTCTCTACGAGGTCAGCCCCTGCACGTTCCCGGCGTATGAGGACACTGGCATAGAAGCCAGGCGCAGGGACCTGGAGACCATCAACCGGCGCCGCCTGGAGCTTTGGCGCGCTGAAATGAGACGAAGATTAGGAGGTAGCAATGGCACTTAAAGTACTCGTTCTCCGCAAGAGGATCGAGCCCCTGCAGGCCGAGCTGGAGCAGCTGCGTACCGCCGCATCCAGCTTCGAGGCTCGCGAGGCGGAGCTTGAACAGGCGATAAACGAGGCCGCGACTGATGAGGAGCGCGAAGTCGTGGAAACGCTTGTAAGCGAATTCGAGCAGACGCGGGAAACCAACGTGAGCGAGCAGGCCCGCATATCTGGCGAGATCGCAGAGCTGGAGAGGCAGATCGCGGAAATCGAAGCTGCCGGCACGGCCGCAAGAAGCGCCGAGCCCGGCGCAGATGTGAAGAAAAGGAGTGATTCTGTGGCGAATATATCGACCAACACCAGGGCGATGCGTGCCCTGGGCGAGACCCCTGAACAGCGCACGGCGCTTGTTACCCGAGAGGACGTAAAAGAGTTCCTGACTCGTGTCCGCGGCTTTCGCCGCGCTGCATCCTCCGTGACCGGCGCCGAGCTCGGTGTTCCCGACATTCTGATGGGCGTGCTGCGCGACGGCGTTGATCGCTATTCAAAGCTGATTAGGTTTGTTACGCTTCGCCCGATATCCGGGAAAGGACGTCAAAACGTTGCCGGAGCAATCCCGGAAGGGATATGGACGGAGGCGGTTGGTGCTGTCAATGAGCTCACCATAACCTTTACACAGGTAGAACTGGATGAATACAAAGTTGGCGGCTATGTGTCCGTGCCTAACAGCAGCCTTGAGGATGACTCGGATCTCCAGCTTCTGGCCACAATCATTGACTATCTTGGGCAGGCTATAGGTCTTGCACTTGATAAGGCGATCGTGTATGGCACCGGCACAAAAATGCCCGTGGGCTTTGTCACGCGTCTGGCCGCCGCTACGCAGCCTGCATGGTGGGGCAAGAATCAGGGTGCTTTTACAAACCTGTCAACCACCAACATTCTGACGCTTGACCTGGCGGCAAGCACTGGTAAGGAGTTCTTCTCGCCTCTGTTGGCTGCTCTGGGAACCGCAAAGCCTAACTACGCAACTGGTTCTCCTGTGTGGGTCATGAACAGAAAGACCCATATGGACCTCATCTGCCGCTGCCTTGAGTTCAATAGCTCCGCAGCGCTTATGTCCGGTGTTTCCAATGTCATGCCGGTTATAGGCGGCGAAATCGTAGAGCTCGAGTTCATGGCTGATAACGACATTGCGGGCGGATATCTGACGCTGGAGGTCATTGCCGAGCGGAGCGGTGCGAAGATCGCTTACTCGGACATCCCCATGTTCCTGGACGACTGCACGGTGTTTAAGGGCACCCAGCGCTATGACGGTAAGCCTGTGCGCGGAGAGGCCTTTGTACTGCTCAACTATGCGAACACGGCGCCGACGAAGACCGTAACATTCGCCACGGACGCCGCTAACTAAAAGGAGGTGGGCCGAGTGACGCCTACGGCAAACCAGAGGATCCTTTTGCAGACCGATCTCGGCCTGCTGCATCCCACGCCCGAGCAGGAGGTGCAGCTTGACCACTACCTGTCAATGGCTCATGCGGCGATATCGAGAGAGGGCGTCCGGCTCAATCCGGACGCCCCTGAGGATGACGCGCTGCTCTCCATGTATGCCGCCTGGATATATCGCCGGCGGGCAAGCCCGGACGCCTCGGGCATGCCCCGCATGATCCGGGCAGAGCTCAATGACCGTAAGATCGCTCAGGCAGGTGGCAGCGCATGATCTATGACCGCGTGTTGACTGTCTGCACACTTGATACTGAGGCCGAGCCCCGCTGCCTGCGCTCGGGTCGGAGCTATTACTTCGGCGAATCCACCGTCGGCGTGACGCGATATTACGCCGCGCTGCAGGCAGGTGAGCGCGTGGACATTGCCGCCGAGATGTGGCCGGCGCCGATAAGCGCCGAGCAGTTCTGCCTGGTTGATGGGGTCCAGTATCGCATAGTGCAGATCCAGCGCAAAGAGAACTCCGACGGGCTGCCCGTGCAGCTGCTGTCGCTCAGACTGTCTGAGACGGTGTTCCCGGTTGAGGAGGCAGAGCATGATACCGATAGCTGAAGCCCTTGCGGACATTGGAGCGCCTGTGTCTCCGGTCCCGTACAGAGGGGCTGAGGACGCCTTTGTGACATACCAGTGCATAGGGCAAACCGGGCAGATATACGCCGAAGGCGTGGAGGCCGAGACGGGCGTGGCCTACGCCGTGGACATCTTCACCGGCGGGAGCTATGTACCGCTGATGAAAAAGGTGAAGGCTGCACTCGAGGCTGCCGGCTGGAATTCCACGCTGGATGCCGTGCAGTACTCAGACGACAAGCGCCAGTCGCAGGCGAGCTTAACGGCCATAGCTGCGGGGGCGCTGTATGGCTAAGTTTCAGTATACAGATAGCGCCTTGCCGGAGCTGATACGACAGCTCGAGGACAACGGCCTGTACGACAAGGAGAACACCAAGAAGATCCTGTACGCCGGCGCCGAGATATTTGTGAAAGAGGCCCGGAGCGCCCTGGTGCGCGCCGGGCATGTCGATACCGGGGCCATGCGCGACAATGTCACCTACTACAGAAGGGTCGATATAAAGGACGGAGTCCACAGCGTGTCCATGTCCGTCAAGGGCAGGGACGAGAAGGGCGTAAAGAATGCGGTCAAGGCGTTCGTCCTTAACTACGGGCGCAAAAAGGCCTACGGATACATCCCAGGCTCGCACTTCTGGAACGCTGCCATTCTGTCCGCGACCCCGAAGATGATCCGCGCCTGTGAGGGTGCGGCAAACACGATATTGCACGAGAAAGGACTGATATAATGCCCGCATTTGACCTGAGATATATCAAAATCGGCAAGTACAAAAATACAAGCGGGACCATCTCATACTCAGACGTCACCACCATCGGTGACGCCATGGATGTGAACCTGCAGTTCAAATATGCCGAGGGCCGTCTCTATGCTGAGGGCGTGCTCTCTGAATTTATGAAGCTCATCACCGGCGGTACTATGAGTGTCGCGACCAAATACATACCAGCTGAAGCCCAGAAAATGATGTTCGGAGCAAAGGATTCTTCGATAACCGTTTCCGATCTCGAGCCGGCCGCGACCGGGCTTGCCTACACAGGCGCAGACGAGCCTTCCGCTGTAGGCTGCGCGTTCTATGCTCCCGACATGATAGACGGCGAGCTCAAATACACCTGTGTGTTTGTACGGCGCATCATATTCGGCCTTCCGGCTATGGTGTACAAGACAAAGGGCGACAGCCTTACATTCCAGACGCCCACGACGACTGGCGAGTTCATGGCAGACCACTCCTCCACGCAAAACCTGGTCGACGTCGTGACCGTCGATACTGTTGAGAACGCCAAGAAGTGGGTCGATGGGGCGCTCGGGGGGCCCCAGGCATGATAGATATGCGCCTGGAGCGTGTTCCGTTTGAATTTGACGGGCACACCTTTCAGCTTTGCTGCAACATGAACGTCCTGGCCGATGTCCAGGATGCCTTCGGCGGGGAAATCATCGAGGCGCTGTCAGGCAAGGCCAGCGTCCGGTCGCTTATGGAATTCCTCGCGGCCATGCTCAATGATTCCGCTGATGAGCAGGGGATAGAGGTTCGCTATACCTCTCGCCAGGTGGGGCGCATGCTCGCACCCGCACGGATGGGCGAGGTCAAGGCGATTGTCATGCGGCTTGTGAGAAAAGCCATGTCTACCGACACAGAACTCTCCCCAGAGGAGGACGCACCAAAAAACTGACTGACCAGGCGGAGCCAGAGTCGCGCAGTATTGACTTCGCCTGGTACATGTATGCATGGATGAGCGTCCTCCGGCTCGACGAGAGGTCATTTTGGCGCACCGCAACACCTGCGCGCGTTGCGGCTCTACTGCGGGCCGCCGCACCACGGAGGACGCTGCACCGTGAGGACAAGCCGCAGAAGTCGTTGTCAGCCTATTTGCTTGGAGGAGGTGGTTAAACGTGGCCACGCAGCCCATCAAAACCAGATTTGAGCTCGACGGAGAACAGGAATATAAGGCGGCGGTATCTGAGATAAACGCCTCGCTCAGAGTACTCAACTCCGAGATGAAGCTGGTCTCTGCACAGTTTGCCACCAATGCCGACAGCGTGGACACTCTCACAGCCCGCAGCGACGTGCTCACACGGCAGATACTCACACAGAAAGAGAAGGTCGAGGCCCTGCAGGCCGCGCTGAAAGACAGCGCTGACCGGTACGGCGAGGCCGACGACCGCACGAAGCGCTGGCAGACCACCCTCAACAACGCCGAGGCCGAACTCGCAAAAATGGAGCAGCAGCTGCAGTCCAACACTGAGGCACTGTCTGACGCATCCTCAGGGATTGATACGCTCGACGGCGGGCTGCTTGACGCCGCAGAGAGCGGACAGGGTCTCGGCGACGTCTTGGATGACCTGACTGGCAAGCTCGGTATTAACCTGCCGGAAGGCGCCACGAGTACGCTCAACTCCATGGTCTCGCTCGACGGCGGACTGGCCCTGCTTATCGGGAGTTTTGCAGCTGCTACGGCTGTAATAGTGGAGGCCGAAAAAGCGCTTGTAGATCTTACTCTCTCACAGGCCGCTGCAGCTGGTGAGATCCAGGACCTCTCTATGCAGACGGGCCTGTCCACGGAAGCCGTGCAGCGCTATCAGTATGCCTGCGACCTCATAGGCGTGTCCTTTGACACTGTGGCCAGCTCGCAGGCCAAGATGATCCAGAGCATGGCCGATGTGCAGAGTGGCTCTGAGACAGCCGCGGCGACCTGGAACCAGCTCGGCATTGAGGTCACCGCCGCCGATGGCAGTCTGCGCAGCGCCGAGGAGGTGTTCCTCGAAGTTATCGATGTCCTCGGGCAGATAGAGAACGCCACACAGCGTGACGCGGTATCCATGGAGATCTTCGGCCGGTCGGCCCAGGACCTCAATCCTCTTATAGTTCAGGGTACGGATGCCTTTCAAGCTCTCTGCGATGAGGCCTCAAAGGTAGGCACTGTCCTTACAGATGTGCAGCTTGAGGCGCTTGCAGGCGTGGACGATGCGCTGATTCGTTTCAATGAGCGTCTGAATGCCGGAGAGCAGGCCATGGCGCTGAAATTCACCCCTGCTCTGCAAGCCTTTTTCGATGAGGCTGGTGAGGGCGTGAAAGGCATCGAAGAGGACCTGTCCGATAGCGGCCTGGTGACTGTGTTCGCATCTCTGCTTGAACTGGTAACTGCGCTTTCCCCAGCTTTTGAGGTTTTAGGGGACGTGCTTGTGGCTTGCTCTCCGATATTTTATATGATTGCTTGGGTAATCGCGACCATATCCGACGCGCTTAAAGTGGTGCTGTTGTCGCTTTCGTCAATAGTGAACCTGCTGTCGTTTGATTTCAGCGGGTTCAACGATAATATAAGCTCCATAAACGGCATCCTGTTTGGTGGTGACAGCGCCTCCGGCCGAGTATTCCAGTCCATGTACAACGCATCCGGAGACTGGAACTTCCCCGGCGGCGTCACCTGGGTCGGCGAGAACGGCCCGGAGCGCGTGTTTCTTCCGCGCGGCTCCGTCATCCAGAGCGCCCAGGAGTCGGCCCGCAGCACCGGCGATGTGTACTATGTCACTCTGAGCCTGCGGGAGATCTCTGAGCTCAGCGACATAGCCCGCCTTGCCCGCGACCGTAGGCGCAAGACCCGCATGATGCCCATGGAGGAGGTGTACTGATGGCGACATATCGCCTTGAAGTGGCAGATTGGGCGTTTGTGTGCAGAGACAAGCCGTACTCGAACGACAGGACGAGCCCCTCTGTGCCCCTCGTGTCGTCAGCCGGCTCCCCGGGCTGTCTGTTCTTGAAGTTTGCCCAGCTGCCTGAATCCCTGTGGTATAAGAGCATAATAGCTGGCGGGGCCTTAGTGCATTTGTACGCATCTGCTGTACGGCACGAGCCGGAATCGCCTGCTATTGTATATATGGACTATCTTGCCTCGGATTTGGATTTCAGCGCCGTCACTTATAACGATCTTCCGCTGCCAACCACCAAATACGATTCTAACTTCGATCTGCTTGAAGATTCCCCCGCTATGTGGGTGCGGTTGGGGCCTGGCGTTACAGGCCTTGAAGAGAACGTAAAATCCCTGCTTTCCCATGGAGTGATGCTTTCCGGATACGTTAACCTCTATAATTCTGATTCCCTGACCGCGTACACTCCGGCAAGCAACAGCAAACCGTATTTTGAACTTACATACTATGTAGACGCCAAGAGCGAGCTGAGAGACATATCCCCCATGAGCGGATATGTCCCCAAAAACGGGACGGCCCTGTTTTCATGGAACGTAGCCCTGCAGGAAGGCGAGGTATGCTACGGGGTCATGGGGCAGAAGTCCGGCACATTTCGCTGGCGCGTAAAGGGCTCAGGCGCTGTTAACAGCATTGACTGCGGCACCGTCCAGCGCTGCGAAGTACCGGCAGGCACATTCTCGGCAGATGAAATCGAATGGCAGGTCGAAGTGACCACCAGCGCCGACCAGACGATTATCTCCGAATGGTACACGCTCAGCACGGTGGAGGCCTTGCCCGAGGCCGTGCCGATATCGCCTGTCAGCACTATGGTCGACGGCTCGTCCCCCTGCACATTCTCGTGGGCGCACATAATCGCTACGAGCACAGCTCAGACGGCCGCAGACCTGCAATACCACACCGGGGACGGCTCTTGGCAATCGCTGGGCCACGTGACAGGCGCAGATACAGAACTCATAGTTCCGGCCAATACCTTCCCATCAGGTACGGTCTATTGGCGCGTCAGGACATATAACACCGACGGGACTGCGGGTAACTGGAGCGACGCAGCTGAGATCATAGTCGTCGCCGCCCCACCGGCTCCTGTGGTACTGATTACAAGCGGCGCCGCGCCGAGAGTGAGCATATCCTGGCAATCTACGGACCAGCAGGCGTGGGAAGCGGAGATCAATGGCATCAGCAGCGGCATTATCTACGGCGTGGCCAAGGCCTGGCGGATGCCAGATTACCTCCCCAATGGCACGTATACTGCCCGGGTGCGGGTCTGCAACAAATACAGCCTTTGGAGCCCATGGGGAGCCTGCTCCGTCCAGGTAAGCAACGCCGCGGGAGAGGCTATTGCCCTGTCTGCGACCGACGGCATCTCAGTTTCCCTGCGCTGGACATCGAGCGGCTATGATGCCTACTATGTGCTGCGGGACGGGCGCCCCATTGCCAAAACCACAGAACAAAGCTATACGGACAATTTCTGCTCTGGCAGCCATACCTACGCAGTGCGCGGAGTGTTCGCTGCCACCGGTATGTATGGCCTCTCCAACGCCGTAACAGCTGCCTCTGTATGTAACACCGTGTATATATCTCCGGTACCCGACGCAAAGTGGCTGCGGCTGAAATATGCCGATACTTCCGACAGGCGTACATCGCTCAACACGAGCCGCACCGTGAACTATCAGTATCTGCCCGGAGCCGAGTATCCTTCCGCCGAAATATCGGAGTGGTCTTCTGCTACGATGTCGGTGCAATGCGCGTTTGCGTCTCCGGCAGAATCCGCGGAGCTGGAGGCCCTCCAGGGCTCTCTGGTGTGTGTCAAAGACAGATGCGGCAACTATGCCATAGGGGTTCTCGAAGCTCTGGACAAACAGAGCTCGCGCTTCTTCGATTCCTTCAGCTTCTCGATACAGCGCGTCAACTTTGTCGAGGAGGTTACCTATGATTAGGCACATCTCGGCCCGGGTGGATATCCTGCGGGACGGCGTGCGCTGCGGCTCCCTGCCGTTCCCGCAGTCGTCGCCGCCCTCGGTCATGGCGGATTCAGACTCAGCCATAAAAACCAGCCTCGCCGGCGTGTTTCTCCACACCGGCGAGATCGACTACCTCAACGACGAGCTCCAGCCCGTACTTATAATCGACGGTGTGGAGTCGCCCATCGGCGTGTTTGTGCCGGGTACGGTCACGGTGTCCTCAAAAGGCTACGGCGTGGATCTCGACCGAGTGGAGGCCTACGACCGCGGCGTTAAGCTGCAGCAGGCCAAGACCGAGACGCTGCTGCACTGGCCCGCAGGCATGCCATACCTCGACGCGGTCAAGCAGCTGCTGGTCTCTGCCGGTATAGGCATGGTTATGGAGACGCCGAGCTCGTTGGCGCTAACCACCGACCGTGAGGACTGGGCAATAGGCACGCCGTATCTGACCATTATCAATACGCTGCTGGCCGAGATCAATTACAACGATATTTGGTTCGACGCCCGCGGCACAGCTGTGCTCCAGCCGCGCCAGGAGCCCAGCGCGGAGCGTATCGCACACACTTACACGGACGGGACGCCGCTGTCAGTACTGATGCCCGACAGCGAGGCAGAGCTGGATATCTATGACGCCCCCAACGTCTTTATCTGCACGGTATCCAATCCGGACCTTGAGGAGCCGATGACGGCGACAGCGGTCAACGACAACCCAATGTCGGCGCTGTCCACCGTGCGCCGCAGACGGCGTATACCAACGGTTGTCCAGCTGAACAATATCGCGTCCCAGGAGGAGCTGCAGCGCTATGCTGAGCATCTCGCCTTTGAGAGCATGCTGGCCAGTAAGACCGTCACGGTGACGACGCTTGCGGAACCTGGCCACGGAGTGGGCGACGTAGTGGCAATAAGCCGGCCGGAGCTGAGTGGGATTTATCAAGAAACCGGCTGGTACCTGACTCTCTCCGGAGGGCAGACGATGTCGCACACTCTCAGACAGGTGGTGTTGATATGAGCGACAAAACCTCTGAAGATCTCTCGTACTCATTTGCGACCATTGACCAAATATATGATGATGGCATAACGCTGATATTCGATGGCGAGGAGACCGCGTCGGAAAAGCACTACAAGTGCAATTCGTTCTGCGTTTTTGCCGCCGGGCAGCGAGTTCGGGTTATCAAAGACTCCGGTACTTATGTCGTTGAGTATCCAGTGGGCAACCCCAACGCTGATGCCATCCTGCCGGCCGGCGGAACGGATGGCCAGGTGCTGACCAAGGACGGCAATGAGGGCATTGCCTCAAAGTGGGCCGATATGCGGGGGATCCCAACCGGAGGGACAAAGGGGCAGCTGCTGTCCAAGCGCACGAATGAGGCCTACGACGTGGAGTGGACGAGCCCCAAGAACTACATTCCCTTAGGCGGCAGCAACGGCCAGATGCTTATCAAAGACGGTACGACGGACTATTCCCTCAAGTGGGCCGACGCTCCGACTGAGCATATTCCTGACGGCGGTACCAGCGGGCAGCTGCTGGCGAAAGACGGCTCGGTTTCCCGCGCGCTTAAATGGGTCGATGCACCTGTTGAGCGCATCCCAACCGGCGGTACCAGCGGGCAGATGCTCGTCAAGAACGGCTCCACAGCCTATGCACTTAAATGGGCAGATGCCCCTGAAAACTATATCCCCTCCGGAGGCAACGACGGCCAGGCCCTGTTGAAATCAGGGACAACGCCTTATGCTCTTAAATGGGGCAGTCCAACTGTGGCCAGGCTATACCAGGGCAGTTCAAATTACGTCGATTTGAACTCCAGCCGCGCGCTTGTGCCGCATGCCAGCTCCAGCACATATCCGTATAGCCTGGGCTCAAGCTCCGTGCCATGGTATGCGCTGTATACCGGAGACGGCACGAGCAGGATTTGCGGTACAAGAGGCACACTGAGTTTCTTCGGCGCTTCCGGAGCGACGAAACAGACGTTGTCGCTCCGCTCAAACAATATGTCTTACACCTCGGTAACGGAGAATAATTACCTCTACGCGCTCAACAACCTCATAGGGATCCTGAAAAACAAGTACGGCCTGATAGCATAGGAGGCTCAAATTGATTATCAACATATGCAACCCGCCCTTGGGCTATGTAGAGATCGGCCGCACGGGAGAGAACAAATACCGAGAACTGGGCATTGACGTGTCCGCCTGGCTCGCAGAACTCCCTGGCTCCACTGTGTCGGTGGTGTTCCGCAGGCCAGACGGCCAGGTGTATCCGGTAATCGTGAGTTCCACAGACCCAATCACCGTGTGGCGTCCAAACAGCGCAGACCTGGCCGTGCCTGGCACCGGCATGTTGGAGGCGCGCCTGTACCTCGATGATGTTTTACGTAAGTCGGAAATTATCAACACCGTGACCTGCCGGGCTCTCGGTGGCCCTGGCTCTGCGCCTCCGGCTCCTGCGCCGGACTGGGTTTCCGTGTCCGGAGACAATGCAGATCGCGCGGAGGCAGCGGCTGACCGCGCAGAGAGCGCTGCTATACATCAACCCGTGATATCAGCCGCACAGACCTGGCTAACATGGGATGCTGACGAGGGTGTGTATGTAGACACGGGCGTGCTTGCGGCGGGTGTCCCCGGCCCTACGGGTCCTACAGGCCCTTCCGGCGGTCCAACTGGGCCTGCAGGCCCCACGGGCCCCGCCGGAGCCCAAGGCGAACCCGGAGCCGCCGGCCAGACAGGCCCCACCGGCCCGACCGGCTCAAAAGGCGACCAAGGCGAGCAGGGCCCTTCTGGTGAAAGCGGCCCGACCGGACCAACTGGCCCGACAGGAGCGACTGGGGCGACTGGTCCCACCGGCCCGACCGGAGCGAAGGGCGACGCCGGAGCCGTCGGCAATACCGGCCCAACAGGTCCGCAGGGCGCTGTTGGCCCGACTGGCCCCACCGGCCCGACTGGCAGCTCTGGCATTCAAGGGCCGACCGGCCCGACCGGTGCGACAGGTGCTACGGGCCCGACGGGCGCTGTCGGCGCTACCGGGCCGCAGGGCAACGGCTTCACTATAATGGGCTACTACGCCTCTCTCGCCGAGCTTCGGAGTGCCGTGCCTTCGCCCGCCGTGGGCGACGCCTACGGCGTGGGCGCTTCTGAACCGTATGAGATCTACATCTGGGGCGGAAGCTCTTGGGTGAACAACGGAACCATCCAAGGCCCCGCCGGGCCGACTGGGCCGACAGGGCCTACAGGAGCCGCGTCCACGGTGCCCGGCCCCACAGGGCCTACGGGCGCGAAGGGCGACACGGGCGAAACCGGCCCGACAGGCGCTAAAGGCGATACCGGAGCGACTGGGCCGACAGGCCCGCAGGGCGCTCAGGGCGCGCAGGGCATACAGGGCCCAACGGGTCCCACCGGCGCTACGGGAGCTGCAGGCGCTACTGGGGCCACAGGCCCCACGGGTGCAGCGGGCGACACTGGGCCGACGGGACCTACTGGCCCAACAGGGCCGCAGGGTGCAGACGGTGCGGTTGGCGCTACCGGAGCCACCGGCCCTACAGGTCCTACCGGCCCGACCGGGCCACAGGGATCGGACGGCTCTGCCGGCTCTCCCGGCGCAACGGGCGCTACTGGCCCGACGGGCCCGCAGGGCATACAGGGGCCGACAGGCCCGACGGGCCCAGCAGGCGCCAACGGCAGCGACGGAGCGAAGGGCGACACGGGTGCAACTGGAGCCACCGGCCCGACGGGCCCCACGGGGCCTACAGGCGCGAAGGGTGACACGGGCGCCACAGGCAGCGCAGGCACCGCAGGCCCCACCGGGCCGACGGGACCTACTGGTGCGACGGGCAGCACAGGAGCAACGGGCGCTACGGGAGCAACAGGCCCTACGGGGCCGACCGGCACTGCGGGAGCTGCGGGTGCGACAGGGCCGACCGGACCCACTGGCCCCCAGGGCGCTCAAGGCCCCGCCGGGCAGACCGGCGCGACAGGGCCGACCGGCCCTGCTGGCCCCACGGGCACCGCCGGCAAGGACGGCTCTCCCGGCGCAACGGGAGCTACGGGTCCCACAGGGCCGCAGGGAGAGACCGGCGCGACGGGTGCAACAGGCCCTACGGGGCCGACAGGGCCTACTGGAGCGGGCGGCAAGAGCGCATATCAGGCGGCGGTCGAAGCTGGGTATACAGGGACCGAGGAGCAGCTGAGCGCGGCCCTGGCTGCATTGCAGGACGGCCCGTTTCTCCCCACCGCCGGGGGAACGATGAACGGCAACATCAATATGGGCAGCAGCATAATAAACGGCCAGATGGCCGGCACGGACTACACTACCATACGTCCGCGCGGCATATCCCTTGTATCGACATCGCCCGGCACCCTGCCGAATGGGTGCATAGCTATCGTGTACTCATAAGGAGGCTAACATGCAGACTACTATCAAATTCCCGGACGGCAAGAGCTATAACACATCTGAGGCGATAATTGGTCGGGGAACGCTCAAAGGCCACAGCCGCGAAACACTGACCATCACGGCAACGATGAGCTATGCCGAGGCGGCTGCCCATTTCGTAGACGGTGCTGTGTTCACTCTCACCGATGAATTCGGCGACAGCTATGAATGGCGTGACCACGGCGTTGCTGGCGCAATCACCGACAACCGTGACGGCACTGTAACCGCCGTGATGGGCAAGAACAACACCGCCGAGCAGGACGCCCTGGACGAGGCTACAAAGGCCCGAGAGGCAGCAGAAACGCTTGCGGGCCAGCCCATAAGCACGCAGGATGAAGCGGAGGCTGTGCGCACGCAAATTGAAAGTATGTATACCGCCGCAGACATGGACGCCGACGGCAGGATAAGCAACCGCAACCTTGCGCCCCTCTGGAAGCCCGGAAACCACAAAACTGGTGAGGTGTTCCGCACCAACGCCGGGGACGGCCTCGGCCCTGAGTGGGAACAGGTGTGGCGGGTGTATCAGGACTACGACAATGCCGTGTATCCCGACGTCGCCCCCGGTGAAAGTGCCTGGCTGACATTCAATATCCCCTATCACGGTACCACGCCCGAAACCGCCCTGCCGTTTGTCCCCGGACAGCCCGCACACGCTATATATCATGTGGGAGAATACATGATATACACGGATGGTTATACCTACAAGTGCAAGCAAGATACAACGTACAGCCCGTCTGAATATGCCGATGCTTGGGAAAAGGTGAGCACATGAAAGTTGGGGTAAATGGCGCAGTTAGGGATATTTCCGACTTGAAAGTTGGTGCTAACGGCGCAGTTAGAGCTGTGTCTGAAGCCTACATTGGAGTTAACGGTGCTGTCAAAAAGGTTTGGCCGACATACAGCATAGTTAAAACTGAACCCATAGATAAGATCCTAAACAAGTATTCGATAAAACCGACGCGTCTGCTATATACAATAACTGATACTACTTGGGAATGGTACTACTTAGGCGGTTTTTTTGACGCATATCAGTTACGGGACGGCCCGATTTACATCTATGTTCGTTCTGGTTATTCCGTGAGTGAAAAGGATGTGTATTTGAACGGAAACAAATTATCAATAAAAGGGGCTACTGTGACGACTTTGAATGATGGGGATGGATGGGATAGTGCTAATGGCGCAATAAACATAGGTGTTCAAGGAAATATCGCCGCCTTTGTTGGTATAAGTAGCATAAACTCTAATCTTTTTGATGTTGTATATCGGTTTTCTTTGAGTGGGGAAGGTGCGTCCGAGGGAAATAAGACATACATTGGACTAATAGGCGCAGGAAACACAACACGTTTTCGCTTTGAATCAAATTCAAGCTCGAATACTCGTGTTATTTGCGATAAATATATTGTGCAATCTTAAATTATTTGACAAAAGCGGCAAATGGTTATAACGGTGGAATACTGTTAACTTATTTAGGCTGAGGTGACACTATGCTACACACAGGCACACTACTCCGCGCCGAAATCTACGACGACCATGCCTGAGGTACATAAATGAAAATCATCATCTACGCCATATGCAAAAACGAGGCGCTATTCGCCGAGCGGTTCATGGCTTCCTGTGCGGGCGCTGACGGCGTGTACGTGCTCGACACGGGCAGCACGGACGGCACGCCGGAGCGGCTGCGCGAGCTGGGCGCAGTCGTGAGGGAGCGGGTGATTGACCCGTGGCGCTTCGATGTCGCCCGCAACGTCTCACTGAAAATGCTGCCCGAGGACGCCGATGTCTGCATCTGCCTCGACCTCGATGAAGTGCTCAATGGTGGCTGGCGCGAGGCGCTGGAGGCTGCCTGGGCGCCCGGCACTACTCGCGCGCGGTACACCTACGTTTGGAGCCACACGCCCGACGGAGGCGACGGCGTGGTGTTCTTCGCGGACAAGATCCATGCCCGGCACGGCTATCGCTGGACGCACCCCGTCCACGAGGTGCTGACGCCGGACA
>ERZ826764.1041-NODE-1041-length-34981-cov-6.405772_pt1 | contig 34981 bp, 49 predicted proteins | sample MGYA00519870_ERZ826764 | MGnify/ENA primary metagenome ERZ826764 (study PRJEB31778, sample SAMEA3449239) | human gut metagenome | biome: human gut; feature: human-associated habitat; material: faeces | place: United Kingdom | collected 2010/2012 ...
CATGGAATCGAGGTGTCTTTCTTTTATGCAAAATCACGAACTTGCTCATTTATAGTTTACATTTTAAAGAGAGGCGAATTCATGACCGACGAAGAAAAGCTGACATTAATACAAAAATATGAAGAGTTATCAGAGGAAGAATTTAAAGAGGAGTGTTTTGAAGATTTAAAAAAGTTCGCCTTTGATAAAGATGATACAGTCAAAACTTTTACTGCCAGTGTACTTTCACGTTTTGTAAATACAGCAAAACAGAAGGAAGCCATCGAGATTTTATTGCAATTATGTCATGAAGAAAATGAGCTGGTAAGAACAGAAGCTTATGATGCTATAGGTTGCTATTGTGAAAAAAGCGTGGTAAAAAGTCTTGAAAAAGCTGTTTTATCGGAAAAAGATGGGTTGGCAAGAAGTTATGCAATTGATTCGTGGATTTATGTACAACAGCATTTGTGTACAAACGAGACAGAAGTTATTGGATATTTGAATGCTATATTAGAAAAGGAACGAGATGATAATTGTATCTTGAATTGTCTGTATGGCAAATATTCTTTCGGAGAGAGAGCTGTTTTGGATGAAATCCTTAATTATATCAAGAATACAGATTATCATATACGGTGTAGTGTTTTGTCTATAATTGAATTAATTTTGGAGGAGGAGAGCTGCACAAAAGAATGTAAAAGAAAAATAAAAATTACACTTACAGAACTTTTAAAAAGGGAAAAAGCAAATGCAGTGAAAGAGCAGGCAGAAGAAATAATGAGGTGGCTATAATGTGGCATATATGGACCATAGATGACTGGGAGAAAAATATTGATTTGACCAGAGAAGGGCATCGAACAGGACTCCGATTACGATTTGATAAAGATATTGACAGCGAAGTTCGCAGAGCATGCAAAGAATTTGCCGTCTTTTTGCGAAGAGAATATTTTTTTCAGTGGATTAATGCATTAAAACTGACACCGATTGGACAAGAGAGGCAGGCAACAAATTATGCACGATATATACTAGATGAATATGCGGAAACGAGAGAACATCCATAGGGGGAAGAAGATTCGGATAGCTGCCCTAAAATTATCATAGAATCATTTATAAAAGATATATCAGGACATATTGTGTTAAACGCATCATGTCAGTTACAATCAATTGAAGAAAATGCGAAATGTAATTATAATTGCAAGTTCCCGATAAAAACGGAAGTGGGTTTGCTTTATAATTTTGCTAAGCAGCTACCGAAGCTTAATGAACAAGAAGTAGGAATATTTGTTGAACTTTTATGAAAATCTATATCATGTAAGAATACTGTAAAAAAACTGTCATTAGTCTATCATACATTGAACACATTTCTCCAATAAAATGATAAAAGATACGAGGAGGAATGTTGTTACAATGAACGAAAAAGAATATTATAATTTAATTAAACCTTATGAAGATGCTATGCAGATGATTTTGAGCCGTCTAGATACATTAAATCATACTTTATATGAATCATCAGCTACGCATCTTGTTCCAATTCATAATATCCAGAGTAGGATTAAATCGAAAAAAAGCATTGAAGATAAATTGATAAAAAAAGAAAAGAAACCGTCACTGACTAATGCTAAAAATTTTCTTATGGATATTGCAGGTGCAAGAGTTATTTGCTATTTTGTCAATGATATATATAATCTTGTTGAGATTTTAAAAAGTCAAACAGACTTAATTGTTATGAAGGAACGTGATTATATTGCAGGACCTAAACCTAATGGATAGTGTAAGTTAGTACTATAAAAAATAAAGTTATGAAAAGCCGGGAAATTCCCGGCTTTTCGTATATTTATAGAAAAACAATGTTAATATTTTTATGATGATCTACTTGAATTTCTTTGATGATAGACCGCCAGACACGCCGCTTTTCAGGAGCGGTAAAAGAAGAGTAGATATTTTCAAAATCTAATTTTAAAAATTCCTCAAGAGAAGAAAGGTCTTTTACTGGTTTTTGTTCTTCTTTTTGAAGCTCTTCAATCTGATGCTCAAAATCTGCCTTATCTGTTCGGAACTCTTCAAGTGTGATTAGTTCGTTCAAATAAAGTTCCTTTAGCTTTGACAATTTAGTTTGTAGTTTATGAATCCTGGCTTTATTCTGGACGACTGGAGCAGTCTCTAATTTGTAATCACAAATATACTGCTCTAATTCTGGCCGGACTCTTTTTAGTAGTTCTTTTTCTATGCTGCTTTCGAAAAAAACTTTATTATTTACACAGCGATGCAGGCGGTTAGCATGACAGCGGTAGACGGAATAAAAATGGTCTACTTCTTCACCAGATTTACGTACATAATGATTATGATTTGATGCAGCACTCATTACATAGCCGCAATCAACACAGCGGATCAGGCCGCTAAAGATATAATCATGTCTGTTTTTGCAGGTTTTGATGTTTAATTTAAGAAGACGTTGCACATCATAAAAAAGTTCCTTCGTGATGATTGGCTCACAATAATTTTCATTATCACGAAAACTTCCGATGTACTTTTTATTCTGTAGCATACGCTTTAAGCTACTACGGCTACGAACAATACCAAAAGCATCCTGCATATATCGTAAAGTTTCACCCATGCTACTATGTGCTTGATAGTGTTCAAAAATGGCAACAACAATAGGAGCATCTTTGTCCGGAACAAGATGTTTATCAACGATAGAGTAACCAATAGGGGTTCTACCGGAAATAGCTTCACTATGAGATACTTTGTCTTTAAATACACCCTTGATTCGCTCAGAAGCGTTTTGCGCTTCCAGTTCTGCAAAAGCCATAGAGGTATTGACAAACGTTCGCCCCTGTGCGGTACTGGTATCAAAGAAAGGCTGCCGGATTGCAGTCCAGGAAACATTGTGCTTATCAAGGACTTCCTGTGTGTTTAGATAGTGCCGGAGACTTCGGAACCAGCGGTCAAGCCTGGTAAAGATAATTAGATCAATGAGATTAGCACGAACATCCGAAAGGAGTTTCTGGAAGTCCTCTCGTTTTGTTTTCTGGCCGGAAATGCCCCCGTCAATGTATTCACCGGCAAGGATCATATTTTCATGTGCCTTAATATAGGTCTCACATGAATTGAGCTGATCGCGGATAGAATCCCCGTCTTCTGCCTGCTGTTCAGTGGACACACGGACATAAATTGCGACTCTTAAGATAGTTTTATCATTATTTAGTTTTCTTTTCATTTCTTTTTCTCCCTAAATGGGTATAAAAAATACACCCCTCATAGTTTCGAAAAGAAAAGAAGTGTGATATAATCGAAATGCGACTTTGGATTATATCGTTCTTTTCATTTCGGAATGAGCAAATAGTCTAATGGAATTCCGTCCGGTGCCAGCCGGGCGGTTTTTCAGTTTATTAGTTCAATCCCATTTTTTGCATAAGTGCTTCCTGGAGAACCTGCGAGAAATTAATATTCTGTTTCATAGCAGCATCATTAAGCCAGAAATTAATATTCTGTTTCATAGCAGCATCATTAAGCCAGGAAGGAATAGTAAGATTCTTACGGACGGACTTTGTAAAGTGTGCTTTTGCTCATTTTCTTATAATACACTTTCCCATTTTGAAAGTTCACAGAGCAGGTCTTGTCACCATCTTCTGAACTCCAATAATATCCGGTAATGTGTTGCCCATGAGATTTCATATCAATAAATTTTTCACCAGAGCAGCCAATAATATTGACAACCCTTTTATAAGACATTCCATTCTTAATTTTCTTATATTCTGCGGAACTAACACCGGATAAGTCTTTTTCTTCACTGTACGTTCCGAAGCTAACACGTTTGCCGTTCACATACCTACGAAACTCCATTTCATAAGACTGGGAATCAGGATCCCAGACATCTTTACAGACAGAACGGAAAGAATAGCTTTTTCGGCCTATCTTAAACGAAAATGAGATTTTCTTTAATATAAAATTATCGTATGAATAGTCCGAATAATCTGAATGATTATTTTCTAAGAAATTACGCAATGGAGCAGGATTTACTGGAAAAAAATAAATTCTTTTCTCGCATCCAGCAGGGACTTTTTGCACACTTGCTTTATAATTTACTGTTCCAAATCCATCTAAAGTAACTTTTATATTTGCAGGAGTATAAAGTGGTTTAGAAGATGCATTATGAAACTCTAGATCAACCCTGTAATTAGTAGTTGTGCAATCATCATTTAAAATGTCGGCCGGGGTATTCATAATATAAAGACTGCCTTTACAGGTCTTCCCCTTATACTTCCCGACAATACTAACATCCCCAAGTCTATTTGCTTTCACTTTACCGCTTTTGTTTACACTTACTATGCCAGATCTTCTTAAAGACCATTTCACTTTACTTCGTTTTACCCCGTTTGTTGGAATTTTTAATGATTTGCCCTTCTGAATAAAAATAGTGCGATTAAAGAAACGCTTAGAAGCCGCATTGGTGTGTAGCGGTGTGCTACATAAAATAGTTACAAGGACTAAAAGATAACAAATTAGATTCTTAATAGATTTTTTCATAAAATTTACCCCAATAAAATAAAAAATTTAATTAATGTATTATTTTACTTTTCACAGTAGAAAACTAAATTTTACAATTCCCTCCGGAAAGGAGGAATGTAAGATGAAAGTTTTACTATGGGAAATGCGTACAAAGAAAAATTGTACATTGATGCAGTTAGCGGAGAAAACCGGAATCGGTAAGAGTACGCTCAACAACATCGAAAACGAGAAAACGTCCCCGAATTTGTTTCAATTAGAAACGATTGCAATCGCTTTAGATTGCCGCATATCAGACCTTTACGAGTCAGAACATAAATAATAGCATATCACAAAAAGATATGTATTTGTTTAGTCCGTACAATATTTCCATGATTGTGGAAATCGACCTCGATAATTCCATGATTGTGGAAATGTATGGTATAATGTTGACATCACAAAAGGGATGATAAGGGGGCATACATATGAAAGAAGTTGATTACAAAAAACTCATTATTGAAATGCTTAATATGGCGGATGAGCGATGTCTTAAGCTCATTTATGTACATATTAAAGCCCTCTTGGGACTGAGATAATCAGTCCCTTTCTTTTTTCTGGATGGAGTCCAAGAAATCTTCTAGCACTTTCCATCCATTCTCATCTAATGCAGCCAATCCAGAAATCAATCTCTTTTTAAAAGAATCTTCTTCATTTCTCAATGCATCACCAATGAATTCCTCAATCTGTTCATCTTTCGTCATTTCGATAAACATATCGCCGTTACCAGTTCGCAACCAATCTTCATTTACATGAAACTTTGTACATATCAGAGAAATTACAGCATCACTAATTTTGTTTTTTCCAACTTCATAAGCTCCAATATTTCCTCTTGATATGCCTATTTTATTTGCAAACTCTTGCTGTGTTAATTTTAACTCTTTACGCAATTCTTTTAGACGTTCGTTCACTGTCCCACCTCCTCTCTGCTCTTTCATTATATTTCATATGATTAAAAAAATCAATAAAAAAATGTTGGTAAACAACAAAAATAACTTGACAAAAGATATTAACCAACATATAATTGAAATATACCAACAAGCAAATGCAATTAACGATACAAGAAAGGAGCGGAAGATAATGTTAGAAATCGAAAAAAGAGTATTGAAAACTCTCGTTAAAGAAATGCCAGGAATGACAACATACGAGAAAGGATACCTGGATGGAGTTGTTTCTACGGCAGCGGCAATGAGCAGCAAGAGACAGGAAAAAGAAATTGAGAAAGCAGGATAAGGAGGAAGAAATGCAAACAATATTAATAAGTATTTTAACAGCCGCAATTACAACGAAAATAATAGCCACCTATTATTTAAAAAAAATAGATGGCTATGTAGAAAAAATGTGCGAAATGACTCTAAAAAGCAATGAGAAAACAGTAGCTATTATTTTACACAAACTTCAAGAAAACTTTGAACTAGAGGACTGACGATTGAAAAGGAGAGAAAATTGCAGAAAAAAGACATATTACTGATATTAGTTTCACTTATCTTGTGTAGCGTATTCAAAGCAACAGGAAAAATAATTGGAGACTTTGAGTATTCACAAACCTTTATGCTTCTTTATCTGTGTCTTGAAAACGTTTTAGAAAAGGAGTGAGAACGATAATAAAAAGAAAACAAATAGAGGCGGAGGAAGTTTTAGCTTTGATTAAAAGAATAATCGAGGCGCAACACAAAGGAAATGCGGTCGCCTTTAGCTTTAGTAACTATGGAATGAGTGTATTCGCTGCAAGAAAAGAGGAGATACAAAACAAGAAGCGGCCATGGGGGAAAACGTTCCACTTGTCTTTACGTTTTGATAAAGACAGGAAGAAATATGATAGATGCATGGAATATCTTGAAGAATTAATTAAAGAGGAGGAAGAAAAGTGTCCAAAAAACGATTAAAATTTTTCCTGCACCGCATGTAGAAGTGAGACTACATGTGTCAAAAGAAATGGTGAAAGACTTCAAAGCGTGTTATGACACAGGCGGTTTAGGACAGCTTTGTATAGAATGTAGCTGGTTTAATGTAGAGATTGGCGGGGCAGCGATTTGCTGCATTAAAGGCCTGAAAAAAGAAATAAGAAGGCAGATTGAGGAAAACGGAAAAGAGGAAGGAGAAAATAATGTTTAAATTAGGAAAAGTATTACAAAAGAAAAGCGAGGAATGGAATAAGGTACTTAAGTTCTTAAAGGAGAAGAAAGAAGCATGTTGAATGTCCCATTTGATGTTAATTTTGAAAAACAGCTTATTAAAAAAGAAGCGGAAGAATGTTGGGAAAATCTCATGGAATATGCATCCAGGAGAAACCTTGAACCGGACTTTGTACACAGAGAATTTCGGGAGAATCTAAACAGATTAGCAAGAGAAGAATTTTAAAAAAATATTCATAAGCTAAGAAAGACAACCAGGAGGGATTAATTGGTGGCATATACAGCACAGAAAAGTCAGGCAGATTTTGTCGTTTACACAGATAAAACAGGAAAAGAAGTATTAAAGACGAGCAGATCAACAGTATTGATTCCTAAAATTCACTGGAATGGTGTGGGAATCAAATGGTTAGATGAGAAGGTGAAAGAATGATTTTGGTAGATGTAAAAGAAGGTATAGATGTGGAATTAAAAGGGGAGGTAGTGGACCAACTCTTAGACTTTGTCATGATTACGAAAAGCCTAAGACAAAGTTTACCAGAAAAAGTAAAAGAAAAATTACCTGGAATGGTGTAGGGATCAAATGGCTCAATGAAAGAGGGGAAGAAAACAATGATTAAAGCAGATGTAAGGACAACGAGTGTAAAACTTGAAGAAACGGTTCTGGATCAGTTATTAGAGTTTTCTATGATTGTACAGAGCCTGAAAAAAAGCTTCCCAGAGGAAGCAAAAGAAGAACTGCGACCTATATTCGAGATTTCTATAACGGAAGATAGCGAAGAACAAGTGGTCGAGAAAGTTGGAAAGAGGTTATATGAAAAGATATGCAAAAGGCAGTGATAGATTTAATAGCTTCAAGAATGGTTGAAGACGATACGGAGTTAACCATCAGAAACGAACAGCATAAAATTCTGGCAAAGGGAGAATGGTGGAAGGACAGAATATACCCATACTATTTGTCCAAAATGAAAGGATTTCTTTGGACGGATAGCAACAAGATTATCATTGATATAAAAGAATAAGAACACTCCCGGAGCATCCGGGAGACTCTAATGCAGGCGGCAGGGATGCCAGGCGGTCACAACCCCGTAGTAATGCAGAGTGGAGTAACTGATAAACGAAGGGATTAGAAGTGTGATGTAACTATTAACAAAGGAAAGAAGAAAGTAGGAGGAACGATGTTTAGTACGATAATTGTAAATGATAGCAAACCAAATGAAAAGCCGGAATGCTTACAGGGAGATATGGCTTTAGTGATTACTGCAAAAAAAGTAGGGCAGAACTACGAAACTGCAACAGCGATAAATCTGTCAAAAGAAGCAGGAATGGGAATGGAGATGTTCGCAAACATTGGAATAGCTGTGAGGCATGCAATTGATACGATGTATAAAGATAATAAAGAAGCTGGAAAGCTTGCATTAAAAGCATTTACAAAAGGATTTAATAAAACAGTAGGCGAAGTAATGATTTTAGAAACGAGAGAAGAAGGGGGACGTTTAGATGAGTAAAGAAAATATAAAAAGGCTGCATGAAACGATTGCTTCGATTATAGCGGAACGGGAAAACGTGAAAGTTACGGTTGAAGTACAAAGGAAAGAAAAACCAGCAGCATAAAGAATGCAGGATAAGAAGAAAGAAAATAAAGTAAAGATCATCAGATGGACAAACATGGAATTAGAGTGTTTTTATGGAGATTATGCAGAAGCGGTGGCTTATGCCAGGAAAAAGGCAGCGGAAACCGGACTGGATTACATAATAACATAACAAAGGAGAGCATCCGAATACCGCGGATGTTCTCCAGTGTCAAAACAATATGAAAAGCAATTTCATCATATCAAATCTGACACAGAAAAGCAAGCATAAAAACCATGAAAGAAACTGATTTTTAAAGCATTTTAACAAATTTGCCGTCCTCGTAATACATAGTAACAAGTGGTCGAAATATATAATAGCAGGTAAAGCAATGGGTAAGTGTCAGATAAAGAAGGATAAGAGAAAAAAGAATAGAGGTTTCTTAGAATATGACTATGAGTCTGCTTACAATAAATCTTTAGAGGATATGGAAGAATGGATGACACAACAGTTATTCAAACGCACAAAGACGAACTATGCTCTAAAGACTATTAAAGCAGGGGAACAGTTGGAAGTAGAAATCTATCCTATCTTTGGCAAGAAAGAAGATATTCCGGAAGAGGGAAGAGTGAAGAAGAGTAATAGAGAAGCACAGGGGAGACTGAACGATAAGAATGCAAGAAAGAGAGTAGAACGTCTTATCAATGCAAACTTTGGTAACGAAGACCTCTGGTGTACGTTTACATACGATGATGAACACCTTCCTGCGGATGGGGATATAGATGCAGCACTAAAGAATGTAAAGAGGTTTATTAAAAGACTGAATTACAGAAGAAAGAAGCTTGGCTTACCAAATTGTAAGTATATTTATGTAACGGAATATAACCCTGATGCTAAGATCAGGTGGCATCATCATGTTGTTATGGATGGATTACTTGACCGGGACACAGTAGAGAAAACATGGAAATGCGGAAAACGTAGTCAGATCAGGAGACTGGAAAAGGATGAGAATGGACTTTCTGGGATGGCGAACTATATTGTAAAAGAGAAAGACAGAATTCGCTCCGAAAAGCGATGGAACTCATCACAGGGATTAAAGCAGCCAGAAGTAAAAGTGGTAAGGAATAAGCGGCCACAGGCAAAGAGTGGAAATTATAGAAAGATAGAACGCTATGTGAACGACATGGTTCGCAATGAAAATATAATCAAAGAACAGATGAAAGCGTGGTACCCGGAATATGATTTCACATTTGCAAAGGTTTATTACAATGATTTCAACACACGCTATTACATATATACGAGGTTGCGAAAGCAAAAGGATTAAGGAGGATTATAAGCAGATGGCAAGAATTAGCAAAGAGGAAAGATTAAGACTAGAAGGCATGGCACAAGCGTACAGAATCGCACAGACAAAAGGAATGGAAGGGTTAAAGCAGGATATTGAAATGCGTAAAGCAACAGGAATCCCAGTAGGAGTGAGCCCGTCAGCAATAGACGAAAGTATCAGAAGAATCAAAGAAAATACAGTTGATACAGTTAGGATTTTGGCAGCGATGACCCTAAGAGATGAATTTGGTTTCGGAAAAACACGCTTAGATAGATTCGTGCAGCGTTTTAATTTAAAAACAGAATGCCTGCAGGAAGAATATGTGACTTGGGAAGATATGACGAAGGCACTAAAGGAAGAATTAGGGATAACATTCGAGATTCGAAAAAACGAAGACAATGTTACAGACACGCAGGCATACCGCCAGAAAAGGCATTATAACCGAAGTGAAAAGAGAGCGGCTAGAAAATTCCAGAAACAAAGAGAAAAGAAAAGAGCATAGAAGGGAGCAGGGATTATGAGAACGATAGCAATTATGTCACCAAAAGGCGGTATCGCAAAGACAACCAGTGCGGACACCATCGCTTATATTTTAGGGGAAGAACAGGGGAAAAAGGTGCTTTTGATTGATGCAGATCCGCAGGGGGATACATCAAAGGTATATGGAAAGTATGACCCAGAAGGAGAAGGGCTTTCCGGATTATTAGAAAATCATACATATGTCGGTGGAGAATATAATACCTGGCATTTTATTGAGCAGACACAATATGAGAATATTGATATTATCACAGCAAATGGCTATTTGATGCAGACAGATATGAGCCTTTGTCTGGAAAGAGAGAAAACACAGGCAGAGCGTTTAAAAGAGGTACTCAAAGAAGTAAATAATCTCTACGACTATTGTATCTGTGATTGTGGCCGTCTGCTTGACATGGTAGTCATTAATGCACTGATCGCCGCAGAGATGGTAATAGCTCCGGTGAAATTAGGTGGTTTTGAGAATGAAGCAATCTACAATTTGCAGGAACAACTTGACGATTTACGTGAGCTGAATGAAAGACTGCATATTAAAGGCATTATCACCATGCGGCAGAAAAATAAAACGACATTAGAATTTGAAAGCTGGATGAAAGAACAGTCTGGATTCGAGATGTTCGAAACGCCGGTCCGCCGTTCGATCATAGTGGAAAAGGCATCTATGGCAATGAAACCACTTCCGGCATTTTCGAAGAATGGTATTGCAACGAAAGATTATAGGGCGGTAGTTGAAGAATTATTACAGGAGGAATAAGATGCAGTTAGTTCAAAGAAGAAAGAAAATGTCCTCCATGGAAAAGATGAATAAAGCTCTCGGTATTAAGCCGGGAGCGGTCTATTACATGGATGGACCGAAGATGCGAGGAGAGGAAACAGCACCGAAAAAGGTGACTGTAAAAGAGATTTATCCGCACATGATTGTTGTAGAAGATGAGAGAGGATTCCGAACGGGGATAACAGCAGCATCTGCGGCGGTAGATTTGAGGAAGATAAAGAAGAAAAAGAAAGTTTCGCATAGCATCCCGAAGGAAGAAAGGAGGTAGACATGGCAACAGGTTTTTCAGTGCTGGATACACTGAATAAAAATAGCAAAAGAGGAATAGATACAACACCAAAGGCGCGCTTCCGCACAAAGGATATATCTATTCACAAGATTTATTCGAATGTTAAAAACTTTTATCCACAGGAAGGAATAGAAGAGAAAGCAGATGAAATATTAGCAGTAGGATTGATTGATAATCTGGCAGTTATGTATGAACCGTCTGAGAAGGGAGAATACAAGCTGATTTCCGGGGAGAGACGGTGGAGAGCTTTAAAGTTACTTGCAGAACGTGGCTATACAGAATATGAGCTTGTAACCTGTCAAGTTAGGAATCCAGCAAATGAACACGAGGAAAAAATAGAGCTGATTATTGCAAATAGTAGCAGAAATAAAAGCGTTGCTACCTTGCTTCGGGAAGAAAGAGAGCTAAAAGAGGAATTAGAGTACTTAAAAGAAAATGGAATGAAAATCCATGGACGTGATTTAAGTCAGGGAAGACTTAGAGATGTGATTGCATCCATGCTGCATGTTTCCAAGACAAAGATTGCACAGATGGAAACGATTAATAAAAATCTTATTAAAGAGTTTAAAGAAGAGATAGATAAAGAGAATATAAACTTTTCAACAGCTTATGAGCTTTCCGGAATGAGTGAAGAACAGCAAAAAGAAGCTTTACAGAGATTAAAAGATAATGGGGAACTATCACATAAAGAAATTAAAGAGATGAAAAGCGAAAAGTTAGAAGAAAAGGCGGTACCAGATTATGACACCGAAGAAAAACCGGAGGAAGCGGTAGAAAAATCTGAATCAAGGATAGTGAACTACGATCAAGAATTAGATCAGGAAGAACCAGAAGAATATGAGGAACCACATCCGGTAGGCATCACATCACTTTGCTATAACTGTAAAAGATACCTTGAGTGTAATGTCCGAACTTCCACCTGTACGTCCTGCGACAGATACATTAATAAAACCGAAGCAGAGAAAACGGAAGAGCAGAGATATTCGGAAGAACAGGATAGAATAGACAGAGAGACAAAAAGAAAATTACAAGAGCTTCACGATGAAAAGAAAATGGAGATTCTTCCAAGCGAACGAAAGAGAAAAGAAATAGAAGAAGCAACGGACAAACTGTGCGGCTATGTGTGTGATAAATTATGCAGCAATAGAAAAGCTGTAGAATTAAATACGAAAAACAGCATGTACAAGGAAGAAGAAATGAACAATTACTGCTATGAATGTGAACTTATGAATTATGTGCAGGAATTAAAAGATGCATACGAAAAAGATTACAGAAAATAAGCTGGACACACCTCCAGGAAGGTTTTACACATATTACACGCAACTTATTAACGGTTCCATGAAGGAGCTATATGTCATTGATTTCCCCGGCGGAGGCCGGGGAGAAAGGAACAAAACATGGCAAAAGAATTTAAAAGAAAGACAGAAATAGAATGCATTAGCACATGGGAAAATCTCAAGCATTATATTGAGATTGGAGAAGCCAGAGAATTTTTTGGTGAGAATGCATCTATGGAAGTCCAGGTGGAAGACTTCGGAGCGGTGGTTTTTGATGTCTTAGACTACGACAAGGAAAAACTTGCAGATGCAAATAAAAAGCACAGTGTGACACTTGCAGTTCGGGATCTTATTTTTGACCCGATGCCATTTAGCGAAAATGGAAGAAATGAATGGGAAACTTCGGATATCAGAAAATATATTAACAGTGAGAAATATATTAACAGATTTGAGTCGGAATTTCGTGAATTGCTCTGCAAAGTATATAAAGATAATGGACCAAAAGGAAAAGAAACTATAGACACGTTTTTCTTGCCGTCTGTTGAAGAAGTGAAAGGTGGATATGCATTTTTTGAGAACGAAAAGAAAAGAGTAAAAATTACTCCGGAAGGGGAAATGTACTGGTACTGGACGCGTAGTGCGTACCGAGGCAGTGCGTACGACACCTGGTGCGTGACCCCGTCTGGGAACGTCTACACCAATGACGCGAGCTGGGCGAGTCGGTTCTGCCCCGTTTGTGTAATCGCAGTATAATCTTTTAATCGTGCCCCACCGCGCAGGGACACAGGGAACATAAAAATTAATAAAAAGGAGAAGCAATATGGATTACAGAGAAATTAGAGCAGCGTTAGAAACAATATGCGACATGTGCGATGAAGTCACAAGAGACAGCTATGCAGATAGCCCATGCATGGACTGCCCGTGCGGAAATCCTAACGGAGATTGCATGATTCGCAAAGATGAGCCAGCCAAATGGTGCATTCAGGATAGCGAAGATGAGATTAGACGAACAATGGTGTAATGATGAGCCACGAATACAGAATTTTAGAGCGCATGCTTGTCGAAGGAAAGATAAGCCGACAAGAGTTTAAAGAGAGAATAGATGCCGAATATAGTAAGTTAGGGCAGGAACTTATGAACGATGAGATTGCACCGGATGAACACGTTGAGAGATATAATGCCTTGATGGAGCTGGAGCCTCAGTCATTCGGACCACCACAAAAACATGAACACATTTGATTATTTAATGGTGTCAGAATCTGACACAGGGAGGGAAGCTATGACAGAGAAAGAGAACCTTGAAAGATGCGGTGACATTGATGTACTGATAAAAGACCTCGAAAGGCGAATAGAAAAGACCGAACAGGAAATAGCGGAACTGTCAGAAAAAGTAGTAGCTGATTGCGTTCGTGGTGGCAGCGGCGGAACAAGGTTATACAGGCTGGAAGGAACACAGGATACAACGATTGAGAAAAGAAGAAAACTGTTAGAAGAAAGAATCAATAAACTAAACGAAACAAAACTGGAGAAAGAGATAATACTAAATAGAGCATATACATTTCTTGATACGGTGCGTTCTACAGAAATTCGAATGATGCTCCAGTATTTTTACATAGACAACTTATCCTGGTACAAGGTAGCAATAAAGATGGAAAAAGAGACAGGAAAAAGTTATTCGAAAGCACAGTGTCAGATGCGTTGTACAAGATTTTTGAAAAATATTGAGGAAAAAGCAAAAAAAAATTAAAATGTTATCCAATGTTATTTTTATTTATGTTATTTTTATAATGAGCAAAAAAATAATACCTGATTCCCCAATACAGGTATTATTATTGCTTGGCTTATAATCCCCAATAAAAAGTGTGAAAAAGACATCCTGCTTGCAGGGTGTCTTTTTCGTATGCAGAAAGGAAAACACGATGATTGTAAAAAAAGTAGCAAAGACGACAAACAAAAAGTGGCCCGTCAAAGCTGTTTTACAGAAACCGGATAAGAAGACGGTAATAATTAAAATACCGGATAAAAAGCAGAGTAAATCTGTTTTTGTAAGAAGTCATGGTTGTTCCTTAGAAGCGATTTCAGTAGCGTTACAGTTACAAGGAATCAGGAAGACACCAGAACAGATTCGCGAATGGTGCCGCACGCATTTAGCCGGATATAATGGCTCAAAAGTGACGGTGTTTGGAGCGGCAAAAGTAATTAATGGGATTGCCGGGAAGAAAGTTGCGGTGTGGCACTCAAACACAGGTAAGAACAACAAGAAGGTAAGGCAGAATATTAACCGGGCATTAAAACAAGGAAAAGTTGTTTTGTTTGAGCAGAAAGACCCTATTCATACTGTAGTATTTCTGGGACATAAAAATAAAAAATTACAGATTGCTACCTATGGGGGTGTTCACAACGGAACAGTAGCCGGACAGGTATCAAAGAAAGCCCTGCATGGGAAAGCAGGTGCGGCACAGCAGCATAATTACTTTTGTGGTTCTTCTGGAGCGGCTGGCTATGTGACAGTGAAAGGGGGAAGTTAATGGATGGAATTGGACGAGAAGAACACGAAGAATTCAAACAACGAATAGAGGATGAACTTAATCGTATTAACCACAGACTTAAAGGCTTTGATGAAGTTACAAAACAAATATCAGATCTTGCACTTTCGATACAGAAACTTGCTATATCAATTGAAAATATGGTTCAGGCACAAAATAGGCAGGAACAAAGATTGAACGAATTAGAAAGCCGCGATGGTGAACTATTAAGACAGATTATAACATGCAGCATTACAGCGTTTGTGGGCGGAATTATCGGTTATGCTCTAAAGAATATAGGGCTTATGTAGGAGGACAAGATGTTTGAAAATAGTGTATTAAGAAAAAATGTTGACACAAGAGACTGGTTAGCAGGTGCAGCGAAAAGAGCAGTAAAGACAGCAGCGCAGACCGCAGTTGCATTAATTCCGGCAGCGACAACGATTGCGGCGGTAGATTGGAAAACTGTAGTAGGAACGGCAGCATTAGCAGCGGTAACTTCACTTCTTACTTCAATCGCCGGAATCCCGGAAGTGATGAGTGATTATGAACAGGAGGATGAAGCGTGAGCAAATATTATCCAGACATCTCGCACCATGAAAAAGTAACGGACTGGAATAAAGTTATAAAAGCCTGTCCGTTTATTATCACGAAAGCAACACAGGGATTAACATTCGTTGATCCGTTATTAAGCACCGTAATAAAGGAATGTGAAAAAAGGAAGAAACCATATTGGCTGTACGCTTATTTGAACAGTGGCAAAGAACTTGCACAGGCGAAATTCTTAGTAGAAACATGCAGAGAAAAAGTTGGAAAGTATTTTGTTGGTTATATTCTTGATGTGGAATGTAAGGAAGGCAATAACGTAGCAGGTGTTGGGGACGCTCTTAAATACATCAGCAATCTTGGCTATAAGTCAATGATCTACACGATGTATGCACAGTACACAAGATATAAGAGTGTTATTGATAAGCGGCCAAAAAACTGTGCCTGGTGGGAAGCAAGGTATGGGAAGAATAATGGAACATACAGCAAGAAATATCCGGCGCATAAAGGTGTTGACTTCCATCAGTTCACAGAACGAGGAAACTGTCCGGGGATGAGCGGCGAGATTGACCTTAATAGACTGACCGGAACAAAAGCGGAAAGCTGGTTCGCTGACCCGAAGATAAGCAATGAAAAGACAAAGTATCCAGGAACATTTCCGGCATTACCACCACGTGGTTACTATCAGTGCGGCGATGGATACGAAACATTGAAGGACTATCCAACACAGATCAGGAGAGTACAGAAACTGCTTAACTGGGTGATGGATGCAGATATCAAAGTAGATGGAAAATACGGAGCGGATACAGCGGCATTAGAAACGAAGCTACAGAAAAAATATGGATTGCCTGTTAACGGTAAGTTTGGAGATAAGTCACTTGCAGCATGTAAGAAGGTAAAGAAGTGATGAACGATGCAGAGATTGTAAGCAAGGAGTTAGAAAGAGAATACACAACGGATAAGCTTAGAACATGGATAGCAGAACTTGTAAAGCAGGATGCAATGTGGAAGTTCTATAAGTCTCCGGCATTTCGGAGATTAAGAGCGGCAGTGCTTCGAACGCAGCATTATGAGTGCCAGCTATGTAAAGAACATGGCAGGATTCGAGCGGCAGACACAGTGCATCATGTAAAGCATGTAAGGGATTACCCAGAGCTTGCCTTGTCAGCTTACTATTATGAGCAGGGAACAAAGAGGAGACAGCTTGTAGCAATATGCAAAATATGTCACGCATTAGAACATCCAGAGAAGCTAAAGGATCATAAAACAGAATCGCTGACGGTCGAACGATGGTAATGACTCCCCCACACCCCCAAACCCCTTCCTCATGGGAGGGACGATACAACAGGGGGCGGGGTCGACAATTTAAAATTTTTGCAAATGCGCGTGAGGGGTGGTGGTCATAATGGCAAAAAGCAAGGAAAAAACAGCGGATTCTATTAAAAGAGAGAAGAAATTTAAGCAGTTAAAAGCCGATTTATTGAATCAGTTGGAGCGTTCTGGGAATGAAAAAAGCTATTATGTTGACCTCATAAACGATTATATGCACCTATATATTACTAAAACGCTCTTACAGGAAGACATAAATGTACGGGGTGTTAGGGTCAAATACGACAATGGGGGAGGACAGTGTGGATTTAAGAAAAATGATTCTGTTGAACAGCTCTTGAAAGTAAATACGCAGATGCTTAAGATTCTTGAAGCATTAGAAATCTCTCCCGATGTAGATGATGACTTAGAAGATGATGAGTTGTAAGATGCATCCTGCGATACAGGAATATATAGACATTGTAGAACAGCAGATACACCCCTGCTGCAAAGATCAGATAGCATTAGTTAAGCATATTAAAGATTGCTTTGCGATGGAAGAAATCTATATAGATACCGAAAGGGCAGATAAGTATTTAGGTCTGCAAAAATATTTTCCGTATAAGTTTTTTCCATGGGAAAACTTTGTAGTGTTGCTTCATCTCTGCGTATTCTGGGAAAAAGATAATTTACCACGCTGGCCGGATTTGTTTCTGATGGCTGGTCGAGGAGCTGGTAAAGATGGAGTGATAGCTTACGAGGCGATGTGTCTTGCGTCCCCTTATAATCCAATACCAGAATATGATGTAGATATTTGTGGAAATGGAGAAGAACAGGCAACACGCCCAGTAGAAGACCTTGTTAGCTTTTTCGAATTGCCAGGACAAACAAAAAAATTAAAAAAACACTATTATTGGACAAAGCAAACAATAAAGTCAAAAAAAAATCGAGCAAAAATACGGGGGCGTACGAGCAATCATAAAACAAAAGATGGATTACGGTCAGGAATTGTAATGTTTAATGAGGTTCACCAGTACGAAAATTATGACAATATCAATGTTTACACAACTGGTCTTGGAAAGAAAGCGGAGGCACGTTCGGGATATTATACAACAAATGGTGATGTACGAGAAGGACCTCTTGATGATCTGATCGCACAGGCAGAAGGAATTTTATACAGTGGCAACGATGATTTAGGGATGCTCCCGGTACTGTTTCGTTTGGACGATGAAAAAGAAGTAGACTGTGAAGAAAACTGGACGAAAGCAAATCCGTCCCTTCCATATCTTCCACATTTGTTAGCAGAAACGAGAAAAGAATATCATACATGGAAAGCACACCCGGAACGACTTCCAGCATTCATGAGCAAAAGGATGAACCGACCAAGTGGTGTGAAGGATGCCGCAGTAACATCATGGGAAAATATCGCAGCGACAAATAAAATGCTACCTGATCTGACAGGGTGGAGCTGTGTCGTGGGAATTGATTATGCGATGATTTCGGACTGGGTATCGGTTACGCTGCATTTCAAACGGGATGAGATGCGTTACGACATTAATCACTCCTGGATATGCAGTAAATCAAAGGATTTACAGAGAATCAAAGCTCCATGGAAAAGCTGGGTAAATAAAGGATATTGCACTTATGTTGATGATGTAGAGATTTCGCCAGAGATTGTAGCGCAATATATCCAGGAAGCTGGGAAACAGTATCAGATTGAAAAAGTAGCCCTGGACAGTTATCGTTACGCTCTTGTGGCAGAGTCATTAAAGAAAATAGGATTTTCTGGGGAAGATAAAAACCTACGTCTCATTACACGAAGCGATATCATGAAGTATGTCCCTGTAATAGATTCCTGCTTTGTAAATCAGTATTATGCATGGGGAGACAATCCAGTACTTAGATGGGCATGTAACAACGCAAAATTAATTCCATATGGAAAACAAAAAGGAAGAGACCAGGGGTCTTTTGTTTATGGAAAGCAAGAAGCAAAGTCAAGAAAGACAGACCCTTGGCTTTCGTTGGTAGCGGCACAGATCTGCGAAGATGAAATCGTAAATTATATTCCGGTAAAAGAGGGTGCAAAAGTAATCTTGACAATTTGACAATATAGGAAAGGAAACAGAAATGGGATTTGTAGAAAGATTAAAAGAAATTTTTCCGAGGGGCCAAATTACAAGACAAGGTACAGATGTTATATTTGTTGACCTGCCATCATCAATATACATCAAAGAACTTGCAATATACACAGCGATTTCTTTGATTGCAAATGCAGTTTCTCAGTCAGAAATACGTTGCTATGAAAATAATAAGCAGACGAAAACAGAGGATTACTATTCGCTAAATATAAAACCAAATCCGAACGAGTCGGCCTCACAGTTTTGGCATAAAGTTGTTGAGCGGATGTTTCGAAATCCAGAAGGAGCATTATGCTTTATCTCTAGAAGAAATCTGTATTGTGCGGATGACTTCTCGATTCGAGAGAAAAGACCATTTAAGGGAAATCTTTATGATGGGGTTGTTGTGGATGAATATTCATTAAACAGGACATTCAGTGCAAAACAGTGTTTTTTATTTCGACTAGAAAAAACACAGGCGAGAGGACTCATAGAAGGAGCATACAGAGAACTTAACGATGTTATTTCTACAGCCTTGCAGTCTTACCAGAACACAAACCAGGTAAAATATATTTTCAAAGTAGATAGTATCCAGGCAGGGGACGAAAGATTTAATACAGAATTTGAAAATTTCTTGCAGGAGGGAATTAAAAAATACACATCCGGAGAATCAAAAGTATATGTACAGTACAGAGGACGGGAACTAACAGAAGCAGACAGAAAGCAGTCACAGAAAAACAGTGATGATATTGTAAAACTGATAGACGAAATTTTTTCGGTAACCGGAAAGGCTTTTAAAATTCCAGATTCCCTTATGACTGGGAACATTAACAATATGGAGGAAGTAGTAAATGCATTTCTAACGTTTGCAGTAGACCCTGTGGCGGACGAAATCGGAAAGACACTCACAGGAGCGTATGGTTATGAATCATGGGCGAGTGGCAGGTACTACGAAGTAGATACTTCAAAAGTAGGTCATGTTGATGTGTTCAAGATGGCAGAAAAGATAGATAAATTAATTTCGTCTAGCTTTATGTCTATTGACGAAGTGAGAGAAAGAGCTGGAGAAGATGCTATAAATGAAGATTGGAGTAAAAAGCATTTGCTTACAAAGAATTATCAAACAATAGATGAAGCGTTAAAAGAGAATGGAGGTGGAACAGGAGATGGAAACAAAACCAAAGATGATGTTTAGAGTTGCACCAAGACAGGAAAGCAAAGATGAATATGATATGTATATCTATGACACCGTATCTGCACAGGGGCGGTTTGACTGGTCTACATGGACGATGCTTGAAAGCGAAACTTCTGCAAAGTTTTTCAGAAAGAAATTACAGGAAATCCCTTCTGGTGGAACAATAAATCTATACATCAATAGTAATGGCGGAGATGCACAGGAAGGTGTAGGAATCTATAACCAGTTAAAACGGCATGGGGCGACAATCAATGGATACGTTGATGGGAATGCGTACAGCGTTGCATTTCTAATTTTGATGGCGTGCGATCATAAAGCAATGAATTTAGGAACATCGGCGCTGATTCATAATATGTGGGTTACAGCATCGGGAAATGCATCACAGCTAAGACGGTATGCGGATGATCTGGACAAGTTAATGCAGTCAAACAGACAGATTTTCCTTGAAGCGTGCAATTATAGCATAAGCGAAGAGGAATTAATTGACATGATGGATGCAGAAACGATCCTTACACCGGACGAATGCCTTGAATATGGATTTATTGACGAGGTTATTCGCAAACAAAAAGAAGATGATCCAGAGGATGACCCAGAGGATGACCCAGAGGATGACCCAGAAGATGATCCAGAGGATGACCCAGAAGATGATCCGGAAGATGATCCAGAAGATGACCCAGAGGATGATCCAGAAGATGAAAAAGAAGATGAAAAAGAACTAATGCAGATGGCACAGAAAATGGAGTTTATCAGAAGCCGAAAACAGCAGAGAGCGCAGCAAAAATTTCACAAAGAAGTGAATATGTTATCAGGGAAGAAAAAAGGTCAGCAGAAAAAATATAAAAATGCAGACGGTTTCTTTAAACAATTTCTATAGGAGGAGAGATATGACACCGATTACAAATCCAGCAGTACGAGAAGCAGCGGCAGCGATGCAGGCAGCGTTAAAAACAGGCAGCGAGAAAGAAATTAATCAGGCATTTGAATTATTTAATGAAAGTGTAATTGAAGCGGTAAAAGAAGAAGCAAGCATGGGGAATGATGCGATTCTGGCAAGCCGCGGGCAGAGGGTATTAACAAGCCAGGAAAAGAAATTTTACCAGGCATGGATTGACAATGCAAAAAGCACAACACCGCAGCAGGCATTCACAGACATTCTTGACGGCGGTATCCCAGAAACGATTATCCAGGATGTGTACCGAAACCTTACGAATGAGCATCCTTTGTTAGATGCAATCACATTCACAAATGTAAATTATCTCACGAAATGGATTCTGAACGATCACACGAAACAGACAGCAGCATGGGGAACGATTACATCGGAAATTAAGCAGCAGATTAGTTCCGGCTTCAAAATTATTGAGATTGTACAGTGCAAGCTCTCCTGTTTTGCAGTACTTCCGAAAGATTTACTTGACCTCCCAAATGGTCCGACATTCTTAGATCAGTACATCCGTACAATTTTAACGGAAGCGATTGCGGTAAGCTTAGAGGCGGCTATTGTATCTGGAGATGGACTTAACAAACCGATTGGATTGAACAGAAATATCAAGAAAGGTGTATCTGTGAATACATCCACAGGCTATCCTAAAAAAACAGCCATTAAAGTAACAAACTTCCTTCCAGAACAGTACGGAAAATTAGTTTCCAAACTTGTAAAAACAGAAGCAGGAACATATAGACAGTTAAAAGAAGATAGTCTGGCACTCATCTGTAATCCAGTGGATTATTATGAGAAGATTATGCCAGCGACAACAATCTTGACGGCAGCGGGAACTTATGCGGGGGATATTTTCCCAGTTAAAACACGACCGATTCAGTCAGCAGAACTCACAGAGGGAGAGGCAATTCTTTGTATTCCTTCCGAATACTTTGCGGCGATTGCATCATCAAAAGAAGGAAATGTTGTATATGACGATTCTGTACAGTTTTTCGAAGATTGTAGAGTCTACATGGTAAAGATGTTCGCAAATGGTCGTGCATGGGATGATACGGTTGCTATTCTTCTCGATATCTCAAAGTTAGAAGCAGCTTATATTACTGTTCTTAACAAGGCAGAAACAGCAAGTGTTTAATGAGGGATAAATGAAAATGAATGCGACTTTGTTTGCACAGACAAAACGACAGTTGGATATCACATGGTCAGATTCTGACACCGATAAAAAAGTAAAACAGATAATGTCTTCCGCAGAAGGCATTATCTCTCACCAGCTTGGCGTGAAAAACTTTGATTTTTCAGAACCGGGAATGGAGAATACCTTGTATCACGCTCTTTGCCTGTACCTGTGGAACAATGTTGAATTAAAAACATATTACGAAAATTACGGGGAATTAATACAGCAGACAAGGGCGAAACACGAAGTCGAGAGGATGGAAAATGCAGACGTATAACGATGGAGTATTGAAACTGTATGAAGATGTGAGTAAGAGAAGTAGTTTCGGTGCAAAAGAAAATGAAGCAAATTTGCAGTATATTTGTAAACTGAATTATGCAGAAATGTCGCAGAGACAAAAAGACTTAGAATTTGCAGAGCAGCAAGGCTTTTCTCTTAGTTTAAAAGTGAAGACTCCAAACTGCAAACTCATTAAGAGAAGAAAGAAGTTTAAGGCATTTTTAGAGGACGGTATATATGATGTTAGTTATTACGATGTGACAGCAGAAAATATATTTTTCTATCTTGAATATATAAGGGCAAGAGAATGATTTTAAATGAAATTGAAAGCAAACTAGAAGAAGTTGAAAAAGCAGTCTATTACGGCCTCGCAGACGAAAGAAGTAAATGGAATTATATTGTATTTTCACGTCAGAAAGCGAGACGCTCACAGAATAAAACAGGGGATACAATGTATTACTCTGTTGCGATTGTCCGGGAAAATTACATAGAGGAAGGAATAGAAGGAAAGGTCATTAAAAAGATGGAAGAGATTCCAGGAATGAAAAGAGCGCAAAATGATATTTCTTACTCATATGTAAAGAAACCGAACACAAATGTCGTGATAGAAGTAGCGGAAATTATTTTCTGTAAAGCAGTGAAAATATAAGGTGGTGGTAGGATGAATTTCGCATTAGATACAAGTGAAATTGAACAACTGCACGAAGCAATAGCACAATTTGGCAATGATGCAAGAAACGCAATAAACGAAGTATTTCACAATGAAACACTTTTACCTGTATCGGCGAGTATTGTAGCAAAGATACATCCATCAGGCCGCACATGGGCGAAAAAAGCCGTATCAGCTACACAGACACAACCTTTTCGAAATGAAAACGGTAATTTGTTCGTTACAATAAAAAATAAATCGAAATATCAATATTTGTATTTTCCAGACGATGGAAGTAATACAAGACAACATATAGGTATGCAAGACTTCATGGTAAGAGGAGCGGAAGAAGTAGCTCCAGAGATTATTGATATGTGCATGGATAAGATTATGAAAGAGTGGTGAATGAAATGACAGACAGAGTATATTCAGAATTTGAAGTCCGGGAACAGGGCATTAAATTTAAAGGAAAAGACAGCTATGTATCTTCTTCTTGTGTTGGAACATCAGAAGAAGAACTGGAAGTAAAGACTATCACAAAAAAATGCAGGGGAGTTGTGAAGAAAACAAAAAGCAAAGGTACAGGAACGGGTACATTAAAAGAGTCTTTGCATATCCCGTATGATGTTTTCGTAGAAGCCTATGGTATGGATTTAAGCGGATTAAAACCGGGAGTATATGCTTACGGAACAGATTCGAAGCATAAAGAAATGTCTATTGTACAGCGTGTATATGATGAAGATGATGTTATGAAGCTGAAAGCTTACCCGAACTGCATTATCAAGAGTAATATGGCGAGAAAAGTCGAAAACGGCGCGGAAGAAGTAGCAGAAACAGAGTTAGAGATTTCCGTAATGCCAGATGATTACGGAATTGGAATGTATGAAATGATTGCAGACGAAAAAGCTGATCAGGAATTGATCGAAAAGTGGATGACAGAGTTTACACCAGATTTGGTACATACGGTAGTAGCTGCAAGTGAAACGGGGGATGAATAAAGATGAAAAAAGAATTGATGATAAAGAGTGGAGTTACAACCATGAAATCTATTGATGGCGAAAGCTTTAATTTGACACTGAATTTTCGCTACCTGTACGAATTAAGAAATAAGAACAAAGAACAGTATGACAAATATTTCGCCGTCCTCGAAAACGGAATACAGGAATTATTTGATTCTACAACAATCCTATACACAGCGTATTCGTGTGCCTGCCTCATGGAAGAAAAAGAAATTATTCCGTATGAGGAATTTTTAGAAAAGCTACAGCCGGATAGCGGTCTTATTTCAAAAACAGCGATGGAGTTGATTCGACCTAAAAAAAAGTAGATTTCAAGAATGCTTTTAAACGAAATAACAAAGGGAAAAAAGTTTCGGTACCAAAATTCAAATTGCAGGATATTGAAGATTATTACACCTATTATGTTATGATTCTTGGAATGAGTGAGAAATTGTTTTGGGAAGCGGATTATTCATTTATTATTTCTGTAGCAGAAAATAAAAATGCCTTTGACTCCTGGTGCAATTATGAAAGAGAAAAAATGAGCAGGAGGTGAGAAGGTGGCAACAAGTAAAAAAGAAGCAAAAGTAAAATTTAGTGCGGAAACGCAGCAATTTGATACAAATCTTAAAAAAGCGGAAAGTAGCTTAAAAACTCTGAATGCAGAAGCAAAACTCAATGAAGCTGTATTCAAAAATGGCGGCGATAAGATGGAGTATATGGAGCAGAAATGCAATATTCTTACCGCACAGATAGGCGAACAGATAATAAAGCAAAATGAGTTAAGCAATGAAATTGAAGTTGCAAAAAGAATCTTCGGGGAAGATTCAGAGGAAGTTGCAAATCTGGAAAGAAAGTTAATTCAGGCAAGTACAGCACAGAATAATTTTCAGGTGAAATTAAAAGCCGCCAATCAGGAAATGGAAGCAGAAAAAGAAGCTACTAATTCAGCATCAACTGCATTAGAAAGCCTATCACAAACAATTTCACAACAGGAAGCGGAACTAACAAAACTAAAAAGTGATTTATCAAACGCTTTTTTAGAATATGGAGAAGCTTCACCAGAAGTGAAAGAGCTGGAAAATGCTGTACAGCAGCTTTCAGCGGAATTAAATCAAAATCAATCAAAGCTTTCGGCAGCTAAATCAGCAGCAGAAGATGCGGCGAATGCAATGGATGATTTAGGGGATGCAGTAGAAGGAGCAGGAGATTCTGCACAAGCATCTGGAGACGGCTGGACGATCACGAAAGATATTATTGCAGATTTTGCGAAAGATGCCCTAAAAAGTGCAACGGAAGGGTTTAAAGAACTGGCAACCGAAGGGGAGCAGGCATTAAACAAATTAGATGCAGCCACAGGGTCATCCGATTCGCAGATGCAAAAATACAAAGAAGTTATGAAAGACGTGTACAACAATAACTTCGGAGATTCTATGGACGATGTAGGAGAATCTATGTCAACTATATTGCAGATTATGGGGGACATGGATAAAGATTCTTTGCAAGGAGTGACAGAAAATGCCTTGTCGTTGCGAGATGTATTCGGCATGGATGTATCAGAATCGGTTCGGACGGCCAATTCCTTAATGGACAAATTTGGAATATCTTCTGATGAAGCTTTTAATTTGATCGCACAGGGCGCACAGAATGGTTTAAACCAGAATGATGATCTACTTGATACGATCAATGAATATTCCGTACAATTTGCTTCCGCCGGATTTAGTGCAAATGATATGTTTAACATGCTTGCAAACGGTGCTAACCAGGGAACTTGGTCTATTGATAAGTTAGGTGATGCTGTAAAGGAATATAACATCAACTGGAAAGATGGAACTGCTCATGATTCTCTGGAAAAACTCGGATTCAATGCAGATGAGATGAGCAAGAAGATGGGAAAAGGCGGTAAAGAAGCTGGACAGGCAATGCAGGAAGTTATTGCAGCAATCATGAAAACAGAAGATGAACAGGAACGTTACCAACTCGGACAAGCCATTATGGGAACCATGTGGGAAGATTTGGGCGAAGATGCCGTCAAAGCTCTTATGAATACAAATGGAGAGATTGATAAGAGCAAGAAAGCGATGGACGATGTAAAGAGTACTGCATATGATGACATAGCTTCCAGCGCAGAAGGACTAGGCAGAACTTTAAAAAATGACATTATTTCTCCTGTAGTGGATACCTGTGAGCCTGTAATAAAAGACTTTCTAGGCTATGTTAATCAAAATCTTCCAACAATCGAACCGATTCTTGTGGGCATAGGAACGGCTATAACAATTATAGGCGGAGCCATGACAGCAATAAAGATTGCAAGCATGATAAAAAATCTTGCTTTACTTGGTGGAGGATTAGCGGCAATAGGTGGACCGGCAACACTTGTGATTGCACTGATTGCAGCCGTTGCGGCCGGATTTGCATTTGCATATACTCATTCGGAAAAGTTTCGTAATGGATTCAATCAAACGGTTACGCAACTAAAAAATGATGCAGTGGGATTGTTTAACGGTACAGTATCAGCAATAACAGGAATTCCAGGAAGTGTCTCGAAGATATTTACGGATACGACAAATAAGGTGGGAACGGCTGTTACAGGCATGACAACAAGTGTGAGTAATAAATACACTGAAATAAAAAACAGGGCATCTGCGGCAGTTACTGGGATGCGAACAGCGGTGGTAAATAAGTTTACCGAAACAAAAAATAAAGCAGTTTCTACGGTTACCGGGATGAAAACAGCAGTAGTGAATAAATTTACTGAAACAGTCAACACAGCAGGACAAAAATTCTCTTCTTTAAAGAAAAAGATTACTTCTCCAGTGACAGATGCAGTTTCTAAAGTAAAAAGCCTTATTGATAAAATGAAAGGATATTTTCATTTTTCGTGGTCTTTGCCACATTTAAAAGTTCCTCATATAAGTATCAGCGGAGGATTCTCGATCAAGCCACCACGCGCACCGAGTTTCCATGTTACATGGAGAAAAGAAGGTGTAATCTTTACGAAGCCAACTCTGCTTAACGGTGGAGCGGCCGGAATACAGGGAGTTGGAGAAGCTGGATATGAAGCAGTTCTCCCGTTGGAAAGATTGCGTGGATTTATAGGAGAAAAGATGGAAAGCTTTGTAAGATATATTCCGCAGTTAGATTATGACAGACTTGCACAGGCATTCAAAGAATCAATAGAAGGAATGAATAATGTAATAATATTTAATAAAAGAGAAGTTGGAAGAATGGTGAGAGAGTTTATATAGAAGGAGGTTGTTATGGAGCTATATTACGAAAATTCAAAAGGCGAAAAAATAAACCTCATGTCAAACGGAATCTATGCACAGAATCCGGAAAATCTTGCAGAAAGCGAGTGGAAATATAATACGATCTCAAACATCAATGGAGTTGGAAGAATCAAAAATTTTTATAGAGAAATTCAGGAAACTTCATTAACACTCTCAATAATGGCAGATACAAAAGAAGAATATAACAAAATATTAGAGCAGCTACACCGGATTACAGAGTATGATGTGAGAAAAAATGTTCCCGGCCGGCTATGGTGGAATGATTTTTATAAGAGTGTGAATTGCTATGCAACATCATATGAAGATTTTGACGAACTATTTGAGTGCGTAGAAAAGGAAATAAAATTCGTATCCACAGAGCCGGTGTGGATACGGGAAAAATTTTTTTCTTTCAGAGAAATGGAAAGCACGCAGATAGACGGAGATTATTGCTTTGATTATGATTTTGATTATATTGCCAGTACAGCGAATATATATTTCGAAAATACAAGCATTGCGGAATCAAATTTTGAAATGACAGTATATGGTCCTTGTGATGATCCAGAGATTACAATAAATAATCATAGATATATTATATATATTTCATTACTGGAAAATGAATATGCAAAAATTGATTCCAAAACACGAAAAATTATAAAAACATCCAGATACGGTGAGGTAGAAAATATATTTCATTATCGCGACAGAGATAATAATATTTTTGAAAAAATACCGGATGGAGAAAATACGGCTTCCTGGTCAATGGAAAGAGGTTTTGACTTGAAAATATATGATGAGCGAGGCGAACCGATATGGATTTAATTTATGCAGATGAAAAAAGAAAAGACATAGGCATACTCGAAAGCTGTTCGTACGATCTGGCATATGGAGAAGATGAAAATGATTTTGAGTGTGTAATAACAAGAGCGAATCATTGTTGCGAAGATAATTATATTATCTATGTTGAAAATGAAGAGTATGGTGGGATCATAGATGAAATTGGTGTAGATACAGAAAAGGATGAAATAAAATATTGTGGGCGGACATGGCATGGAATCTTAGATAAAAAGATTATATGTCCGGATGAAGGAATGGATTATGCAACGTATGCTGGAAATGCGAATGAAGTTCTAAAAGAAATTATTGAGAAAATAGGTGCAGGAGATCTATTCAAGGTAGAGGAAGAAGAAACTGACATCTATATAGACAATTACCAAATGGAAAGATACGTATCTGCGTATAAAGGTATTCGGCGCATGTTACGAGCGAATAACGCAAAGCTTAAAATGCACTATAGAAAAGGATATGTATACTTACAAGCAGTTTCTTATTGTGATTATAGCACAGATGAAGAATTTAATACTTCACAAGTGGATTTTTCAATCACAAAAAAATATAACATAGTAAATCATCTCATATGTATGGGACAGGGTGACTTGAAAGACAGGAAAATTATACATTTGTTTGCAGATGAAAATGGAAACGTACAGCCGTATTCGTTGCTAGATCAGCCGTTGCAAGACGATGATTACATTGTCGATCACAGAAACCAAGTACTTGTGCAGGAAAATGAAATTACAGAAAATCTTGATTATCCAAATGCGGAAGCAAAGAAAAATTATATTATGCTCGATACAGAACCAGCAGATTGGAGTGATGATTGTAATAATTATTTTTATTTGAAGTCAGATTTACAGGAAGATGGAAGTGAAAAAACATCCTACGAATCTGTAGAAAAAGAGAAAAAAGATGTATATAAATTAATTGAGAATAAGCCAGGAAACTGGATATTAAATTACGATAGCTATTACATGATAGATACAGAAGACGGGGAATACACTGGGGTAAAAGCGGTAGATGCCTATGTTTTGCAGACGGGTAAACCGTCTGACTGGGGAAAAAATTTTGGAGCTTACTACAAGAAAAATGATGAGGGAAAATACACTGGGGTATCCGGGGTAGATCAGTATATTCTTCTTGCAAAGAAACCATCTAACTGGGATCAAAAATATAATGAATATTATCAAAAAGAAGTGGATGAATATGGGAATGCGACAGGAGGTTATACGGGAGTTTCGCCACGAGTAGAAAAAAAATATGTAAGACAGAAAGAAAAACCTAAAAATTGGAACGATTATTATAGCGCATATTTCTACAGATATAACGATGGATATAATAAAGATGAATATAGAAGTATTTCCAGTGTACAAAAACAGCATAAAGAAAAGCAAACCAAAAAGCCAACTGACTGGGCAAAAGGATTCAAAAATTATTATATGAAAGACAGTAATGGGAAATTCAAAAATGTTGAAGGAACCGGAAAAGGAAAAAAGACCGCTCCCAAATGGCGTAAAAATAAGTATTTTACAGAGATAACACTGACTAGCGTTCCTAGTTTTAATAAACAAGCGGTCTACAGAGAAATTTCAACAGATTACGCCCCATTGTGGACAGGTAATACTTATTATGTGAAAACAGAAGACAATGCCCCGGCGTGGATAAACAATACTTATTACACAAAAAATGAGAAAGTAGCTCCTGAATGGAATTCGGGAAGATACTATGCAAAGGAAGAAGCTCAATTTGCTCCAGCATGGCAAGCTGGAATATATTATAGACAAGTATTAGATTACTATGCCACATTAGTTGAAAAAGGGATGGAAAAGATGCAGGAATATTATAATGCAGACGTTTTAGATATTGACCTGGAAGAAACAGAACAAGTTTATGATGTTGGCGATATGGTAGGAGCAATGGACGAAGTAACCGGAATAGAAACGGTACAGGAAGTGACAAAGAAAATTATTAGCATAAAAGATAATAATACAAGTATCACTTATGAGGTAGGGAAATATGGCAGTTGATTTAGTAACCGGATATGCAGGAAAACCACATGTTTCCGCTGCGGATACAGGAGCTTTTAATGCGGGAGTGATTGGCAGTGGAAAATATGTATTAAATATGTGGGATAATTTTGCTTATGAATTAATTTCGAATAATGAAATTAAAATAAAAAGCGGAAGTTTAGTTAACCAAGGAAGAAATATCAATATAGCAAACAAGGATGCAGAAACCCTTACAATTCAGACAGGAGAAAATGGTCTTAAACGATATGATATTGTTGCTATGAGATATCAGAGAGACAAAAAAACACAAATAGAAACAGCATCACTTGTGATCGTGAAGGGAACTCCTTCAGAAAATCCGAAAGACCCGGAGATACAAAGTGGAAATATTTTAAATAGCGATTATACAGATGATTATGCACTATACAGGATAAAATTGAATGGAATATTGGTTGAAGGAGTAGAACAGTTATTTGAAGTCTTAACTCCATTAGCTGAGGTACCAGACTTGTTAGATAGTATTACAAGTAAAATGTTAAATAAAGTATATCCTATTGGAGCGGTTTATCTGAGTATAGGAAATATATCACCAACGATTTTATTTGGAGGAACATGGGAAAAAATAGAAGGAAGATATATTTTGGCTGCTAGTAATTCGGACAAAGCGGGAAGCATAGGAGGAAAGGAAAAGATAACATTATCGAAAGAAAATCTTCCTGCTCACGCGCATACGGGAGCAAAACATACCCATACTGTTCCTGCTCATGCACATACAATAGCACAACACTCACATAATGCATCTTGTAGCAGTGCAGGTACACACAGCCATTATGGATATTATCGTTCAGATTCAAAATCAGGGGGATCGCAACATAGACAAGGAAGTAAGGCAACACACAACGGATTGACTGAGGGAAAAATAACGCAAGATGCGGGAAACCATAGCCATTCAATTGACGTTAAAAATGGCGGCCCGACTCAAACAGGGAATGGTGGAAATTGCACCACTGGAGAAGCAACAGGAACTACAGGAACAGTGGGGGAGGGGAAATCTATTGATGTAAAGCCACTGTATATTGCTGTTAATATGTGGGTACGCAAAGCATAAGGAGGAGAACGGTGCCAGATAATTTTGAATTAAATAATACATATGAAGTTAATGAAAATTATAGTGATCCACAAGTGTTTATAATTGGACAGGAAAAAGCAATACCGGAAATAACGGGGCAGCTATTGATTGCTGGAGAGAATAATGCACAGAGTATTAATTTCGAGATGGACCGTTATTACGATGGTATAGATATATCTGATAAACAGATAAATATTTTATACTCAGCGCCGCAGGGATATGCTGATATATGCCATCCAATTAATGTGAAAAAAGGTGAAGACAAAATTCGTTTTACCTGGGTAGTTCCAGCGCATGCGGTTATGGGAGCGGGTGAGCTGATTTTCTCTGTGGAATTTGTTGGGGATGATTACGTGCTAAAGACTTTATCCTGTATTCTCGAAATAGAAGACGGAATGCTTGGACATGAGCTTGTAAGTCCACCAGAGGATAAAGAGTGGTATCTTGAAATGCAAAGCTTGTGGGAAAATCTAAAGGAAACAGAAGCAACAAGAGTAGAGTCGGAAACATCGAGGGAACAAGCAGAAAAATTAAGAGCGCAAGCGGAAACATCGAGGGAACAAGCAGAAAAATTAAGAGTGCAAGCGGAAGCATCGAGGGAACAAGCAGAGAGAAAAAGAGAGAGTGCAAGTGGAGAAGCTATAAAAAAAGTAAATACAGCATCAGAAGCATCGGAGAAAGCAACAAATAAATGTGAAGCGATAACAGAAAAAGCAACAATAGCATTGCAAAATCAGGATCAGTTAGAAGCGACATTGAATTCAGCGATACAGATAAAGCAGGCGATCACACAGAGTCAAGAGGCGGTAGAGGCAGCTAGAAAAAAAGTGGAAGCTGACAAAAAAGAAATTAATGATACAATTCAGAACTCACTTCTGGAGTCTGCAAATGAAATTCTGGAATCGGTGAAGAATTATTTCAATAGAGCAGAGGCCCTGTACGAAAGTCTATACATCGAATGTGATGGGGAGACCCCTCAATCAAGAGCTGTATCAATAGTAACCATTGATGCGGCTACCCCTCAGATCAGAGCGAAAGAAATAGGAATAGATTTTGATGGAGGAACACCTATGTCAAGAAGCCTGGCTGTATAATAATATGCAAATAATTCCAACATTATGGAATTACAAGGAAAAAACAACAAAAACGATACGTTTTGTGATATTATTGCAAACGCAAGGGAAAGGAGATAGTATGGCAGCAATCAGACCTTGCAGCGGCACGACCGCAGAATGGAAAGCTGTTGAGGATGCCTTGATACTCAAAGACAGGGAAATCGGCATTGAGACGACAAAAACAGGAAAAGTATTGATTAGAATGGGGGATGGTAAAAACAAATTTTTTGACCTTCCGATTATTGTAAACAACGCAAAATATGATGAAGACCTTGAAACAATAGAAGGATACATGGAAAAGGTGAATAAGTTCTCCAATACAATGACAGAATCTTCAAACGCAGCGAATAAGGCAGCGACTACAGCGAACGCAGCCGCACAGACGGCTACAGCAGCCGCTACAGCGTGTGAAGGAATTGTAGATGGACTTAACACTATGGTAGATACGGTTACAAAAAAGAGTTGCGTTTTATCGGTAGAAGATGGAATTTTAACAATAAGGGAGGCTTAAAAATGGCAAGTGGAGATGTGATTGTAAGAGTAGCAGATAAAGAAACAACCGACAAAATATTAGCGAATACAAATGCACTTTTGGCGAACTTAGAAGATGAGACAAGAGTAAAAGATATAAAACGATATGGATTAAAAATCAATAAAAATGATAGTAACCCGGCAACACGCTGTACATATCTTTTCGATGCAGTCGGTAAAACCCCGGCGGGCATGAATTATGCAACTGGAGAATTTGATTTTGGAGATTGGGCGGATGTGTTTTTTGTAAAAAATAATTATCCGGCAATGGTTCGGTATGATGGAACGGAAGATTATAAATTAGATCCAAACAACCAGACAAAAAAAGCTGACGGAACAGAATCGGACATTTCAAGCGTAGATTACGGCGGAAATGCAATGAGCGTATTTGATGGCAGTGGAGATAAGGGCAAGATATGGCTTTCACAGTTTGAAATCGGAAATTATGAGTACATGATTATTTCTAATGCACAATATGATGAATCATATAATGATGATGCATATGTGAGAGAAGATGGTTCACATGCAGATAAATTATATTATCCTATGTTCGGTGGCTCGTTTGATGGTACAAGACTTAGATCTCTTGCAAATCAGACACTTATGTATGGTGCAAATACAACAACGGAAATCACAAGAGCGAAGGCAAATGGAGATGAATGGAGTATCGGTTCCTGGAGCAAGAGAAACTTACTGGACTGTATGCTTAAAATTATTTCAAAGACAGATAATTCACAGACAGCATTTGGACAGGGACAGACAACGGGATATGTTGATGATGCCTCGCAGAACTATGGACATCTTCCGACAGGAACCCTTGCAGATAAGGGACAGTTTTTTGGATATAGTGATAAAACTCATGAAGTTAAAGTATTCTATATCGAAAAATGGTGGGGCAACCGTTGGGATAGAGTTAATGGTCTTTTAATGGTTAAAGGAGAAATTCTTGCAAAAATGAGACCACCATACAATTTGACGGGAGAAGGCTTTGAAAAAGTTGGAATTACATTCACGGGAAATAGTAGTGGATGGCAGAAAAACACAAAGTCGAGCCGATTTGGCCGAATTGTTAGTTCGGTCGGAGGAAGTAGTAGTACATACACATGCGATTATTTTTGGTATAACAGCGAAATAATTGCGGTCGCGTTGTTCGGCGGCGGCTGTAACAGCGGCGATTACTGCGGCACGGATTGCTTGAATTTGAGCTGCAGTGCGGGTGCGGCGTCCTGGAACGTCGGCGCGTCCGTTTTCTTAGAACAGCCTATAGCTGCGTAAGCAGCAAGGGGGAGGACCGGAGGGGGAAAGCCTCCGCTATTCCCGCCGTTAGGCGGTGTGGTCGTTTTTAGAAAAATGAATATAGGGACATAGAGTGCGGTGTCGGGCGGTTCCTGCTCCCTGCGGTCGCGTTGTTCGGCGGCAACTGTAACAACGGCGATAACTGCGGCACGGATTACTTGAATTTGAACAACAGTGCGAGTGCGGCGAACTGGAACATCGGCGCGTCCAATTTCTTCTCAAAACGGTGCGTTTAACCAAATGCAGTCTATGTTCCGCGCCACTTGGCGAAAATCATTCCGAATATAGGGTCGGTTGAGTAAGCATCCGCACAAAAACCGATAGGAGATAAGAAAACACTATATGAGAAGTTACAATAACCTATATGAACCAATGTTGAAAGATGACTACATAAAGCAATGCTTTTTAGACGCATCAAAGAAGAAAAAGAACAAGAATGATGTGCGGGAGGTATTAGATAACCTCGATGAACACACGGAACTCTTAAAAAAGATGTTGATTGAGGAGTTGTTCATTCCGGACTATCACAAACCGAGCATCATCAACGAGAGTAGCAGCAAGAAAACACGCCGTATATTGAAACCGCATTACAAATATGAGCAGGTTATTCATCATTGTGCAATAGGTCAGTTCAAACCGA
>ERZ826764.1048-NODE-1048-length-34853-cov-4.120294_pt1 | contig 34853 bp, 18 predicted proteins | sample MGYA00519870_ERZ826764 | MGnify/ENA primary metagenome ERZ826764 (study PRJEB31778, sample SAMEA3449239) | human gut metagenome | biome: human gut; feature: human-associated habitat; material: faeces | place: United Kingdom | collected 2010/2012 ...
GCCAGCCATTTGCGGATGATCCCATGGGTGCCATTGATGTAGTCATTGTAGGAGGGGGCGCATTCATTGACGTCCGGCAGGGTGTCGAAATTCCACCAGCAGTCGTATTGGTTGGGCCATGGATGGAAGTTGTACCAGGAGGAGTAGGGCGACTGCTGGGAATTGTACGCGCCTTCCACCGGGTAGCGCTTTTCGCGGTTGAAATAGATGCTGTCGCTGCCCGTGTGGTTGAAGACGCCGTCCACGATCACATGCATCCCGCGCTTTTTTGCTGCGGCGCACAGATGCTGGAAGTCGGCCTCCGTGCCGAGCAAGGGGTCGATTTTGGAGTAATCCGCCGTATTGTACCGGTGGTTGGAGTGCGCTTCAAAGATGGGGTTCAGGTAGATGCAGGTCACGCCGAGGGACCCCAAATAGGGGAGCTTTTCTTCGATGCCCTTCAGGTCCCCGCCAAAGTAGTCCGAATTGGTGATGATCCCCCGCTCATCCGGCTTCCAATCGGGCTGTTCCCCCCAATGTTCATGCAATTTGCGGTCCTGGGGGACATTGGCCTTGGGCGTCCCGGAATTGTAAAAACGGTCCGGGAAGATCTGGTACATAATCCCGCCGGTCATCCAGTGGGGCGTGTCAAAGCTGGGGTCGTAGACGGTGAGCTGCCACGGCCCATTGTGCGCTTCGGTCGAGCCTTCCCCGCCAAAGCCCTTCTTCAATTCCAACGTACCCCGCCATGTATCGATATAAAACCGATAGAAATAGAGGCCGGGCGCTTTGGGCGTAAAGTGGCATTCCCACCATTCGTGGTTTTCTCCATCCATCCCGCACCAAAACATGCCGAAATTCTCCGTCTGCCCCCAGTTGTCGTCCTGCACCACCAGTCTGGCGGCGGAACATTTCAGGTCGCGCGAGACGTTGATGCGGAAATGGACCGGCGACTTTGCGGGTACTGCGCCCGTTGGATTCCGGTAAGCCGGGTTGCGTGAATTGAACATGGTGTTTCCCCTCTTTTATGACGAAATATAAGGCTTTGATCGAATGGCGCCTTTTCTATGTTTCTATATGATATTACAGGAAGCAAGGCCAAGGATAGGCGCTATACAAACCGGGCCCGCCATGGAACAGGAACTGTTCCATTCCAAAAGCTGCACGCAGCTTTTGTGCCGGACGCCCTGCGGCGCCCGGCGGCGGGCCCGGGAAAACGGTTCTGCACAAAAGGACAGGAAGATCGAACCGGGAGTGAATTGCACAGCCTGGAGGCATGGTTCATGCCGTCCACCATGCAGGCAAATCCACCTGCCCGATCCACACAATCCGAAAATGGAAATCTCCGAATTAGCGCATCTTTTTAAAGATCGGCTTTTTCACGGTCGCCTTGACCGTTTTATCCGCAGCCGGAGCCGGCGGGACGGGCGTTGCGTGCCAGATGTTGTCGGCATACTCGCGGATGGCGCGGTCTGCCGCAAAGCGGCCCGCTTTTGCGATGTTGACCAGGCCCATCTGGTTCCAGCGCGTCTTATCTTTGAAAAGCTCCACGGCGCGCTTTTGTGCGTGTGCATACGATTCGAAATCGGCGAGGACCATATAGGGGTCCTGGTTCAGCAGGGAATCCGTGATGTCGTGGAAGGAAACGCCGCAGAAGCCCCTGTTCATCTCGTCGATGGCCCTGCGGATAACGGGGTTGTTCTCATAGAATACACGCGGACGGTATCCCGAGCGCTTCAGGGCGGCAACCTCCGGTGTGGTCATGCCGAACAGGATGATGTTGTCGTCGCCGACCGCCTCGTGGATCTCCACATTTGCGCCGTCGAGCGTGCCCAGGGTCACCGCGCCGTTGATCATGAACTTCATGTTGCTGGTGCCGGAGGCCTCGGTGCCGGCCTGGGAGATCTGCTCGCTGATGTCCGCCGCCGGGGTGAGGAGCTCGGCCAGCGTCACGCGGTAATCCTCCACGTAGACCACCTTGAGCTTCTGGTTAACGCGCGGGTCGTTGTTGATAGTCTCCGCCAGGTTGACGATGAAGCGGATCATCTGCTTTGCGAAGTAATAGCCCGCTGCGGCTTTTGCGCCGAAGATATAGGTGTGAGGCGTGAAATCGGCGTTCGGGTTGTCGCGCAGCCACTGATACAGGGTGAGGATGTGCAGGGCGTTCAGGTGCTGGCGCTTATATTCGTGCATGCGCTTGATCTGGATGTCGAAGATGGAATCCGGATCGAGCACGATGTTGTTCGCTTTCTTGATATATTCGGCCAAGCGGACCTTGTTGTCGCGCTTGATCTTGCCAAGCTGCTCCAATACGGAGGCGTCGTCCTTAAATTCCAGGAATTTCTCCAGCTGTGCGGCGTCATGGATATAGCCGTCGCCGATTTTTTCCGTCAGCAGGGAAGCCAGCTCCGGATTGGACTGATTCAGCCAGCGGCGGTGTGCAATGCCGTTGGTCACGTTCTGGAACTTCTCCGGCATCTCGGTGTAGAAATCATTGAAGACGGTTTCTTTGAGAATATCGGTGTGCAGCGCGGAAACGCCGTTAACAGAGTGGGCGCTGATGACCGCCAGATTTGCCATCTTGACGTAGCCGTCGTTCAGCGGGGCCATGCGGCCCACCTTGTAGCCGTCCACATGGCGCTGGTGCATGGATTCGCAGAAGCGGCGGTTGATCTCCTGGACGATCTGATAGATGCGCGGCAGGCGGAATTTGAAGAGGTCTTCACTCCAGCATTCGAGCGCCTCCGACATGACGGTGTGGTTGGTGTATGCGGTTGTCCGGGTGACGATGTCCCAGGCCGCTTCCCAGGTATAGCCGCATTCGTCCAGCATCACGCGCATCATCTCGGGGATGGCGAGCACAGGATGCGTGTCGTTCAGATGGATGGCTACGCAATCCGGCAGGTTGTCGAGCGTGCTGTACTTAAACAGGTGGCGGCGGATGATGTCCTGGATCGTTGCGGACACCAGAAAATACTGCTGCGACAGGCGCAGGCTCTTGCCCTCCAGGTGATTGTCCTCCGGATAGAGCACCTTTGTGATGACCTCCGCCATGGCGTTCTGCTCCATTGCGCGCAGGTAGTCGCCGCTGTTGAAGCGGGACATGTCGAAGGCTTCGCCGCGCGCGGACCAGATGCGCAGCACATTGATGCCCCGGCCGTCCATGCCGGATACATACATGTCGTACGGCACCGCCATCACTTTTTCGTAGTCCTTATGGTTTACAATATGGTATTGGTTATTCCAGTATTCTTCGATGTGGCCGCCAAAGTGGACCTCTACGCGCTTCTCCGGCACCTCTTGCAGCCAAACTTTTCCACCCGGCAGCCAGAAGTCCGGCAGCTCCGTCTGCCAGCCGTCGACCAATTTCTGGCGGAAGATGCCATATTCATAGCAGAGCGAATACCCCATTGCGGGATACCCCTGTGTGGACAGGCCATCCAGGAAACACGCCGCCAAACGGCCAAGGCCGCCGTTGCCCAAGCCCGCGTCCGGCTCCTTCTCATACAGGTTGTCGAGCTTCAGGCCCATTTCGGAAAGCGCCTTGCGGAAATCTTCTTCAATCCCGAGGTTGTACAGGTTGTTCTTCAGGGAGCGTCCCATCAGGAATTCCATGCAGAGGTAATAGACGCGCTTGGTGTGCGTCTCTTCGGCACGCTTCTTAAATTCGAGGTACCCTTTTACCATGAGGTCGCGCACGACAAGAACAACAGCCTTATAACATTGATCGTCGGTTGCGTTTTCCAGCGTCAGGCCAAAGTTATGCTGCAGCTTTGCTTCAATTTGTTCTTTGATCGTATTGATCGGCAGCCGGTAGTTCATAAGAAATCCTCCAAATGTCCAAGAAGTATATATATGTGAGAGAATGACCGGTTGGTCATACATACTTATTATATACCAATTATTACTAATTTACAACAAAATCATTCTTTTGTCCGCGAATTTCCATTTTTATCCGGGAACATCCGATTTCCGCATGGACAAGCCAAAAACAGCCTTTCCGATAGGGCGGAAGAAATGCGTCCCTTGCAAATGATTTTCGGCTCAAGTTTATGGCCGTTTTGAAGAGCTTTTCTGTTTTTAGAAAAGAAACGCTTCCTTATTTGACCAAAATAGACTATAATAAAAACTGCTATAGAGATAGAAAAACCGGTGCGGCCGCATTCCCATGCCGTGCCGGCAGGAAATAGGGGGTATGTTTTCATGAGCAGAAACCGCATCCGGCTGAATATCTGCGGGGCTGAATTCGCCCTCACCTCGGACGACAGCGAGTCGTACATCCACGCGATTGCGGAGGAGGTAGAGGCCGGGATCACCGAGATGGTGGAAAAAAATCCGCATATTTCGATCACCACGGCCGGGATTATCTCGGCGCTGAATTATTGCGACGCCCAGCATAAGGCCGAGGACGCGGCGGACAACCTGCGCTCCCAGATCAAGGATTATCTGGAGGATTCCTCCCGCGCCCGCACAGAGGCGGACGAGGCGCGCAGGGAAGTGGAGCGCCTGAAAAAGGAGATGCAGACCCTGCGGGCGCGCCTCTCCGAACAGACGGAGCAGATGGCCAAGGCAGCGCACGGGCCGCAGAGCGCCCAGGAACCGGAGCGGCCCGCCCAGCAAAAGCCCGCAAAGGCAGCCCCCCGGCAGCAGGGCTATGCGCGCCCCTCGCGGGAACACATCCCCGGGGAACGCGCGCAGACCGTTGTGGAAGACCCGGAAGGGTTCATGAGCTTCTTTGAGAAAAAAGACGATGAACTGTAACGAAACGAATATAGCCCCGGAGGTTTTGGCCCCTGCGGGAGGGCCGGAGAGCTTGCAGGCAGCGGTGCGCGCCGGCGCGGACGCGGTGTATTTGGGGGCTTCCGCGTTCAGCGCCCGCGCCAATGCGCAGAATTTTGACGGGCAGGCGCTCAAGGAGGCGGTCAGCTACTGCCATGCGCGCGGGGTGAAGGTCTATCTCGCTCTGAATACGCTCTTGCAGGAGAACGAGCTGCTGCCCGCGCTGGAACTGCTGCAATACGCCTGCACCCTGCCGGTGGATGCCGTCCTTGTGCAGGATATGGGCCTCTTTTTGCTGGCGCGCGCGTGCGCGCCGGGGATGCCCATGCATGCGTCCACCCAGATGTCGCTCCATACGCCCGCCGGGGTGCGCGCGGCATACGAGGCGGGGATGGCCCGCGTGGTGCTGTCCAGGGAGATGTCCCTGAACGAGATTGCCGGGGTACACGCCGCCTGCCCGGTGGAGCTGGAGGCGTTTGTCCACGGCGCGCTCTGCATGTCCGTTTCCGGCCAGTGCTATTTCAGCTCCATGCTGGGGGCGCGCAGCGGCAACCGGGGGCTGTGCGCCCAGCCGTGCCGCCTGCCGTTTTCCGCCCCTGGAGGGACGGGGCACGACCTGAGCCTGAAGGACCTGTCCATGATCGAACGCATCGGCGAGCTGGCGAAGGCGGGCGTGGTGAGCGCAAAGATCGAGGGCCGCATGAAACGGCCGGAATATGTGGCTGCGGCGACACACGCCTGCCGGCTGGCGGCGGACGGCCAACCCCTTCCGCCGGACCTGATGCGCAACCTGGGCGCGGTGTTTTCCCGCTCCGGGTTCACCACCGGGTATCTCGACGGGCGGTTGGGCCGGGAGATGTTCGGCACGCGGACCAAGGAGGACGTCACCGGCGCGACCGAGGCGGTATTCTCCGACCTGCGGAACCTGTACCGCCAGGAATGCCAGCGGGTGCCGGTCTCGTTCCGGCTGACCGTGCACGCGGGGGAACCGGTGTGCCTGTCCGTCCGGGACGGCGATGGGCGCGAGGCGTTTGCCCAGTCGCCGCCGCCCGAGGCGGCGCGGAACAAGCCGGTCACCGAGGAGCGGTGTGTGGAGCAGCTGCGCAAAACGGGCGGGACGCCGTTTTTGGCGCAGGAGGTTTCCTGCGATCTGGAGGACGGCCTGAGCGTCCCGGTGTCCCTATTGAACCGGCTGCGCCGCGAGGCGTTGGAAAAGCTGGAATGGCTGCGTGCGGTGCATGAACCGGTGGCGTTTTCCATGAAACCATTCTCTCCCACGCCGCACCGGGTATACCTCCCGGATGGAAAATTGCCGCTGCGGGCGCGGTTTGCCAATGCCAGCCTGCCGGAGGCGGCAAAGCAGTGCGAACGGGTCTACCTCCCCTATACGACTGTGCCGGAGAAGCTGGCGGCCCTCCAGGAAGAGGGCTTCCGCGTGGCGCTGGACCTGCCGCGCGGACTGTTCGGCATGGAGCAGGCGCTCAAACAGCGCTTGGTCGAAGCCCGGGACGCGGGCGTCACGCACGTCTGGGCAGGAAACCTGGGCGCGGCGGCGCTTGCCAAAGAGCTGGGGATGACGGTACACGGCGGCTTTTCTTTAAATGTGACAAATTCCGCGGCAATCGAGTGGTATGCTGCGTTTGGCCTGGCGGATACGGAGCTGAGCTTCGAATTGGCGCTGTCCGCGGCTGCGGCGCTGGGCGGGGAGCTGCCCCGCGGGTTGGTGCTCTATGGGCGGCTGCCGCTGATGTTGACCCGGAACTGCCCTGCGGCCAATTCTGCGAAGGGCTGCCTGCACTGCACGGCAGCCCCGGAGCTGACGGACCGCAAGGGCGTCCATTTCCCGGTGCAGTGCTATGGCGCATGCAGCGAAGTGCTCAACTCCGTGCCGCTTTGGATGGCGGACCGCCTGGCGGAAGTCAAACAGATGGATTTCGGCGTGCTGCGGTTTACCACGGAGACGCGGGAAGAGCAGCAGCGCATCCTGGAAGCCTATCTCCGCGCGGACGGCACGCCGCCCGCACAGGGGACGTTTACGCGCGGCCTCTATTATAAGGGATGGGTGATGGGCTGACCGATCCTCCCCGGCGTGCGGCCGGGGGCTTCCCGCGGCGCTGGGGTTTTTACGAGAACGTGATAGAAGGCAACGCAATACAAACGAAGGACGTTGGTTATGAAATCTTTGAAAATCAAACGCTTGAATGAAAATGCAATCCTGCCGGAGCGCGCCAGCGCGGGCGCGGCGGGGATGGATTTGCACGCCTGCATCCCGTCCCCGGTGACCATCGCGCCGCGCGAGCTGGTGCGTATCCCGACGGGCCTGGCGATCGCCCTGCCCGACGAAAACATGGTCGCTCTGATCTTTGCCCGCAGCGGGCTGGGGATTAAGCACGGCGTGTCGCTCTCCAACGCGGTCGGCGTGATCGACAGCGACTACCGCGGCGAAATCTGCGTCGGCCTGTGCAATGTGGGCGGGGAGCCGTACACCATCGAGCCGAACGAGCGGATTGCGCAGATGGTGCTGATGCCGGTGTTGAACCTCCCTCTGGAGGAGACGGACGACCTGGGCGAGACGGAGCGCGGTGCAGGCGGCTTCGGTTCCACCGGCCGGTAAAGGGGCGCGGCGATGAAAAAGACATTGATTCGCGGCCTGCTGCTCATTGTGCTGCTATTGTTGGCCATTGTGTTGGGCAGCGTGATCGGTTCGGCGGTACAGGGCGTTTCGTTCCTTTCCTGGCTGGGCATGAGCACCGGCTTTGGCCTGGAACCCGTCACGCTGGACCTTGCCATCTTGAAATTGACCTTTGGGCTGTCCATCCAGGTCAACGTGGCGCAGGCGATTTTGCTGCTGGCCGCGATCCTGGGGTACACGAGAATCCATATAAAGGAGTGATCCCATGCTGTACCTTGCATCCGCTTCCCCGCGCAGGCGCGAGCTTTTGGACCTGGCGGGGATTCCTTATACAACCGCGCCGGCCAATGCGGACGAACGCTTTGCGGACGGCACCCCGCCCGAGGAGGCGGTGCGCCTGTTGGCCCGGCGCAAGGCGGAGGCGTGCTTTGCGCAGCACCCGGGCGCGGTCGTGCTGGGGGCGGATACCGTGGTCGCGCTGGGCGGCGCCATCCTCGGGAAGCCCAAGACCCCCGCACACGCGGCGGACATGCTCCGGCTGCTCTCCGGCAAGACGCACGAGGTGTTCACCGGCTTTTGCGTGCTCGCGGACGGGCGCTGCGAGGTGGGGGCGGAGCGGACCGAAGTGACGTTCTACCCGCTCGCGGAGGAGGAAATCCAGGCCTATGTCGCCACCGGGGAACCCATGGACAAGGCGGGCGCGTACGGCATCCAGGGCAAAGGCGCCCTGCTGGTGCAGGGAATCCGCGGCGATTACTACAATGTGGTGGGCCTGCCGGTCGCGCGCGTGGCGCGAATTCTGCGGACTTTTGCCGTTTAAAGGCGGTTTTCTTCATGGCAAAATGTGGAATTTGCCAAAGTTTATTTGTTCACAATTTTTCTGTTGAGAATTGGCATACCAGCGGGTATAATAAAGTTTATGTAAAATACCCGTGCCCTGCATAAGCGCGGAGCGGATGGGTTTACTCATAGAAAAACCGTACAGCGCGCCGCTGGATGAAAACCCGGTCGTGGGTGTTGTTTGAAAGGGGAATGTTGGCCATGTTTTCTAAGGATATCGGAATTGATCTCGGCACCGCCAATACGCTTGTATATATGAAGGGGAAGGGCATCGTGATGCGCGAACCCTCTGTTGTCGCTGTGGACGTCCGTACCGACACGGTTTTGGCGGTCGGGTCCCACGCGAAGGATATGATTGGCCGCACGCCCGGCTCCATTGTCGCCGTGCGCCCGCTCAAGGACGGCGTGATTGCGGACTTCGATATCACCGCGACCATGCTCAAGCACTTTATCAAAAAAGCGGTGAAATCCACCGCGTTCAGCCGCCCGCACATCGTGGTGTGCATCCCCTCCGGCGTCACGGAGGTGGAGCGCCGCGCCGTTGAGGACGCAGCGCGCCAGGCCGGCGCCAGCCAGGTGGAGCTGATCGAAGAGCCCATGGCCGCGGCGATCGGCGCGGGCCTGCCCGTGGCGGACCCGACCGGCAGCATGGTGGTGGATATCGGCGGCGGCACAGCGGAAGTCGCTGTGATCTCCCTGGGGGATATCGTCACCTCCTGCTCCGTGCGCGTGGCGGGCGATAAATTCGACGAGGCTATTATTTCCTATGTCAAGAAGAAATACAACCTCCTGATCGGCGAGCGCACCGCGGAGGAGATCAAGATCGCCATCGGTTCGGCGTTCCCGACCGGCAGCGAAGAGGACCGCGCGTCCGTCGAGATCAAGGGGCGCAACCTGGTGGACGGCCTGCCCAAGAACGTGACGATCAGCGCGGAGGAAGTGCGCGAAGCGCTCTCCGACCCGCTCGCGACCATCGTGGACGCGATCAAGAGCACGCTGGAAAAGACCCCGCCGGAGCTTTCGGCGGACATCATCGACCACGGCATCATGCTCACCGGCGGCGGCGCCCTGCTGCGCGGCCTGGACCAGCTGGTGGAGCAGGAGACGGGCATGCCCGTCCATGTGGCGGATAGCCCGCTGGACTGTGTGGTGGACGGCACCGGCAAGCGCCTGGAGGTCACCATGCCGTCGTCCTATTACAAGGCCCGCAGATAAGCGGCTGCGAAGCCTTGGCGCTTCCCGGCGTGGAAGCGCAGAGAGAACAGGATTTTGATCCGGCCATCGAAGGGTGGGGACGGCGTTTCGTTTCTGCCGCCGGATTGGACCAGATTTTTGAGGGAAGGCCCCGGGATTTGTGAGGGACTTTCCATACACGGAGAGGGACCAAACGATCGATCACGGGCGTGCTTTGTGCGCCCGTGATTTTTGCAACGGCCTTTTTCTTTCAAAAAGCAACGGGAGGTGTTCGCAAGATGAGAGACTTTATGCACGGCACAAGTGCAAAAGTGCTGCTGGCGGTGGTATTTGTCATGCTGGCGCTGATGCTGTTCACGGCCACCCAGGGAGGGTCGGTCGTGGCGAATGCGCTGGGGCTGGTGGCGACCCCGATGCAGCGCGTGAGTACGATTATCACCAACAATGCCGCGGTTGCGGCAGAACCCCTTACTTACTCGAAAGAAGAGCTCCTGGAGGAAAACGCCGCCCTCAAAAAGGAGATCGAAGAGTTGCAGGCAAAGCTGGTCAACTATGACCAGTACCGGATTGAGAACGCACAGCTGCGGAAATACCTGGAATTGAAGGATGAAAACCGCGACTTCAAGCCCGTACCGGCGGCGGTCATCGGGCGGGACCCCAATGTGCTGTATAAATTTACCATCGACAAGGGCACAAACGACGGCATCTCGAAGAACGACCCGGTCATTACGGACGCGGGCGTGGTGGGCTTTATTTCCGCGGTAAACGCAAACTACAGCCAGGTGACCACCCTGCTCTCACCGGATACCAAAATCGCCGCGCTTGTGACGACGGAAGAGGAAAGCGGGACCCCCGTGAAGGATTCCGTCGGGGCGTTGCCTTCCATCGATGAGACGGAGCCCACCCTGCGCCGGGACAGCGGCGTGGTGAGCACCGATATCAAGCTGGCCGAGGAAGGGTTGGTCAAGTTGGGCTACCTGGCGGCGGATACCCCGGCAAAAGCGGGAGACATTGTCACCACCAGCGGGCTGGGCGGCGTCTATCCGAGCGGCCTTGCCATCGGCGAGGTGGTTTCCGTGCAGAACGAGGAGTATGATGTCTCGCTCTATGCGGAGGTCCGGCCATTTGTAGACGTCAATTCCGTGCGCGACGTGATGGTGATCACCGAATTCGAGGGGCAAGGGCAGGCGCTGGACGAAGCCTTTGGCACCAGCTCCGCTTCGGAGGGCCAGTGATGGACCGTTATAAGATCATCCGGTATTTTGCCTATACGATCGAAATCTTAATTTTGTACATGGTGCAGGAGACCCCCGGCCTTCTGCCGGAAATCGGCGGGGCGCGGCCGGTGCTGCTGATCCCTGCGGCGATTTCCATCGCGATGTTTGAGAGCGAGCTGGCGGGGATCGCCTTTGGCCTTCTGTGCGGCCTGTTCCTGGACATCGGCATGGGGGGCGTTTTGGGTTTCCACGGCCTGCTGCTGGCGGCCGCCTGTTACGGGGTGGGGCTGCTCACGGCGGATCTGATCCAGACGAATTTCCTGACGTCCCTGCTCTTGGCGGCCGGGGCGGTCGCTGGGATTTTGTTCCTCCAATGGGTATTTTTCTATTTGCTCTACGGCTACGAGTACAGCGGATATGCGCTGGTCACACGGTACTTGCCGCGCATGGCGTATTCCTTCTGTACAATGCCGCTCTGTTACGCATTCAACCGCGCTTTGGCCCAGCAGATCCGCTCAAAAACGGAATAGCCGCAGGGCTGGCGTGTAAAATGGAGAGGGGCCGGTCCGCCGGTAGGCATGGGCCCGGCCCCTTTGGTATGAAAAATCGCGGCGGTTTGGAAGAAAACGGCCTGGGAAATGGTATTCTTAAAAGAGGGTTTCTGTCCTCGGGGACCGTGCCCTTTCAGGGGCGTTGCCTATATGCGGCCCTTTTGAAGAAGGCGCCGGGAGGGCGGCTGCCCGTTTGAAACAGTAGGATCAAAGGATCCTGTTTCGATACCTGTGTGGAGGTGAAATACATGAAGTCGAAAACATCGCTGCGCAGTTTTGCGCTGGTGGGGATCATCGTAGGAATCCTCGCGATTTATACGCTGCGCCTGGTGGATTGGCAGATTTTGAACGGCGCCGATACACGCCAACAGGCGGATTCGACCAGCGCGTCCATTGTCACGATGGACGCTGCGCGCGGCGAGATCGTCGATGCCGCGGGGAACCCCCTGGCGGCCAATAAGACGGGGTATGCCATCCAGTTTGAGCGCCCGTACATGACCTATGGCACGGAGAACGAGACCATCCGCCTGCTGACCAATCTGCTGAACAGCCGCGGCGAGGAATGGACGGACGAGCTGCCGATTTTGATCGACAGCGAGGGCAACTATGCGTTCATGCCGGACTCTGAGAGCGAAGTGGAGCGCTTAAAGGGCAAGGATTTTGCCGCTTTGAATTCGTACGCGACGGCGGACGACTGCATGAATGCGCTGATCGAGAAATATGAAATCGACGCCACCCTCCCCAAGGAGGAGATCCGGAACATCGCCTCCGTGCGCTACGGGATGACAAAGGCGGGCTTCAACTCCTCAACGCCGTACATCTTTGCGCCGGACGTCTCCGGGGACACGGTGGGCATTGTCAGCGAAAACACCCAGCTCCTCCCCGGCGCGAGCATCAAGATCACCACGGCGCGCACCTATCCGGGCGGGGATCTCGCGGCGCAGCTGATCGGCACCATGGGCCCGCTCTCCCAGGAGCAGTACGACGAGCGCAAGGACGAGGGCTATGCCTTTAACGACCGGATGGGGCAGAGTGGCATCGAGTACGCCTTTGAGGACGAGCTGCGCGGCGAAGCGGGCGAAAAGCAGGTGAAGACCACCAGCCGTGGCGGCGTTGCCTCTGAGACGGTCATCAAAGCGCCGAAGTCCGGCAATACCGTGTTCCTCACCTTGGACAGCAACCTCCAGCGGGTGGCGCAGGTTTCGCTGGAACAGAATGTGCAGGCCGCGCGGGAAAACGGCGAACGGCTGACCAGCACCAAGGGCGGCTGGAACGGCCAGGATTGTACGATTGGCGCGGCGGTGGTTTTGCGGGTCAAGGACAACGCGGTGTTGGCAGCCGCCGGCAATGAGAATTACGACCTGGAGAAATATACGTACGACAACGACTATAAAAACCAGGTTTTGACAAACGAGAACCATCCCCTGGTGAACCAGGCCTTTACAGGCATCTTTACGCCCGGCTCCTGCTTCAAGCCGGCGGTGGCCTGCGCAGCCCTGCAGGAGGGCGTGATCACCAACAATACGACGTTCCGCTGCACGCACACGTACCAGCGCTTTGCAGACGTCGGCTTTACGCCGCGCTGCTTGGGCACGCACGGGACCCTTTCGCTGCGCCGCGCGCTGGCCGAATCGTGCAACATCTTCTTCTTTGAAACCGGCTATTACACCGGCATCGAAACGATGAACCTCTATTGCCGCCGGTTTGGCCTGGGCGAAAAGACCGGGGTTGAGCTCAATGAGAGCGAAGGCATTTTGGCAGGCCCCGAAGAGTACGCCGAACGCGGGAAGACCTGGGTGGGCGGCGACGTGGTGCAGGCGGCGATCGGCCAGAGCGACAACCAGTTTACCCCGCTCCAGTTGGCGACCTATGCATCGACCATCGCGAACAACGGCGTGCGCTACCAGACCCACCTCGTCAGCAAGATCACGGACTATGCGCGCAAGGAAGTTGTGATGGAAAACGACCCGGACAACCCGACCGTTGTGGCGGAGACCGGCGTTTCCGGGCAGAACTTCGAATATGTAAAAGAGGGGATGCGCGCCGTCATCACGGATTCGCGCGGCTCCGCGCACCGGAACCTCGGCAACTATCCCGTGCCGATCGCCGGCAAGACCGGCACCGCGCAGGGCCCCGGCTCGGACAACGTGGCGTTTATCGGCTTTGCGCCGTACGACGACCCGGAGATCGCCGTGGCCGTCATCCTGCAGCACGGTTCCACCGGCACCTACTGCCAGAACGTGGTGCGCGACATCCTGGACGCCTATTTCTACGGCAAAACCGTGGATGACGAGGGGAACCTGGTCATGCCGGAAGAGCTGGCGGCGTCCAGCGCTGTTTCGGACGAAGGGGGGGATGCTTCCTCAAATGCATCCGGGGAAACCTCCTCCCAGGGGACCGCCTCCGCCGAATGAGGCCGTTTGTTGGCGCAAGGCCCCGGTTTCCGGGATAAAACATGATTTCGTGTTTTAAATGGATAAAATGAACAATAAAAATCTTTTGACACCTGCAAAATTTTGTGTTAATATAAAAATGAGGTTTTGTACATGGGAGTTGTGACGGTTATCACATCAGGAAAGGGAGGCGTGGGAAAATCTACGCTGACCACCGGCTTAGGGCTGGCGTTGGTTCGGCGCGGCAGGCGTGTCCTGTTGATCGACGGCGACGCGGGCCTGTCTTCATTGGATCATATGCTCGGCGTTTCCGAGCGCCAGGTATTCAATATCGCGGACATGGCTGCTGGCGAGGCGGACCCCAGTCAGGCGATTTATCCATGCGAGTGGGCCGAAGGGCTCTTTCTGCTGCCTGCCCCCGGGCGCGAAGAGGATATTGTGAGCCCGGAGATCATGAAGCGGATGGTATCCGTTCTTTCCCGGTATTACGACCACGTGCTGATCGACTGCCCCGCCGGCGTCGGCAGCGGTTTTATGAGTGCAGTTGCGTCTGCGCAGCGGGCGTTGGTGGTTTCCACCCCGGACCCCGTATGCCTGCGGGATTGCAATAAAACGCGCATTGCGCTGGAATATGCGGGAGTCCGCAGCCAGCGTTTGGTGGTCAACCGTTTCAGTGGCAAAAGTTTCCGCAATCTTGGCGCGTATCGGGATTTAGACGCCGTCATCGACGCATCCGGGATCCGTTTGATCGCGATTGTCCCGGAGGATGCGGCGCTTGCTGTTGCGGGAGCCTCGGGTTCGCCCGCGCCGCTGAAAAGTGCGGGAACAATGGCGCTTGGCCGCCTTGCGGCCAGACTAGAGGGGGAGCAGGTGCCCTTGGCGGTACGCGTTTAAGGAGCCTGTGCGTTTTATTGAAAGGAATGATACACATGAACATCGCACTCATCGCCCACGACGCCAAAAAAGAATTGATGGTCCAATTTTGTATTGCCTATTGCGGCGTGCTCAGCCGCCACTTCCTGTGCGCCACGGGAACGACGGGCAAAATGGTAGCGGAGGCTACCGGTTTGGAGATCCAGCGCTTTTTGAGCGGTTCCCAAGGCGGCGACCAGCAGATCGCCGCACGCATCGCCTGCAACGAGGTGGACTTGCTGTTGTTTTTCCGGGACCCGCTGAATCCAAAACCGCATGAGCCCAACGATATGAATCTGCTCCGCCTTTGCGATATGCACAACATCCCCGTTGCGACCAATATCGCCACTGCGGAAGTGTTGATCCACGGTTTAGAGCGCGGAGACCTCGATTGGCGCAATATCCTGAACCCAAAGGGCTGATCCAGTTCTGCTTTTCGCTTGCCCCAACCATGTGGTGGGACAAGCATGGAAAAGCCCTCAAAGGGCAAAGGAATTGGGATTTTTAAAAGAATTTTATAATTTAGAATTATAAAACAAACAGAACCGTGTAAAATCACGTTGAGTATACACGGTTTCTTTTGTTTGCGTGCATATGCAAACGATTGGCGACGACACGGGAAGAGTACCCGGATGCCTCCTGCCACAGAGAGGCGCGCAGAGCTGAGAGCGCGCTGCAAATGGAGGGCCGGCGAAAGACACCCGCGAGCTGCGCGCAAGCCCCACGCGCAACCGGGTTTGGGGTACTTTGAGGGAGGCGCCGGAGGGCGCTTCTGAAAAAGGGTGGCACCGCGAGGAATTTCCCCTCGTCCCTTTCACTGGGACGGGGGTTTTCTTTTTATACCGCCAGAAAATCGAACAGAGCGATAGGAGGCAATCAGATGGAATTGATTAAGGCACAAAAGGGAACCCAGGACATCCTGCCGGGCCAGAGCGAAAATTGGCAGGTGGTGGAGGACGTGATGCGCAGCGAGGCCGCCCTGCACGGCTTCGGGGAGATCCGCACGCCCGTCTTTGAGGATACGCGCCTGTTCCAGCGTTCCGTAGGGGAAACCACCGACGTTGTGCAAAAGGAGATGTACACCTTCCAGGATAAGGGCGGGCGCTCGATCACCCTCCGGCCGGAGGGGACGGCGGGCGTTGTGCGCGCCCTGCTGGAGCACGCGCTCTATAACAACGGCCTGCCGGTCAAACTGCACTACTTCACCACATGTTACCGCTATGAAAACACCCAGGCCGGCCGCCTGCGCGAATTCCACCAGTTCGGCGTGGAGATGTTTGGCTCCAACAGCCCCAGCGCGGACGCCGAGGTCATCGGCTTGGCGAAGAGCGTGTTTGACCGCCTGGGGATCAAGAACCTGCGCCTGGAGATCAATTCCATCGGCTGCCCAACCTGCCGCGCAGAGTTCCACAAGGCGCTCAAGGCGTATTTCACGCAGTACAAGGACCAGCTCTGCGAAACATGCCAGGGCCGCCTGGAGCGCAACCCCATGCGCATCCTGGATTGCAAAAGCCCGATCTGCTCCAAAATCGCAGAGGGCGCGCCGAAGATTTTGGACTATCTCTGCGACGACTGCAAGGCGCATTTCGAGGCGGTGCAGAAGTATTTGACCGCCGTGGGGACCGAATTCACGGTCAACCCCACCATCGTGCGCGGCCTGGATTATTATACGAACACCGTCTTTGAGTTCATCAGCGGGGACCTCGGGGCCCAGAGCACGCTCTGCGGCGGCGGCCGCTACAACGGCCTCGTGGAAGAGATGGGCGGCCAGCCCATGCCCGGCCTGGGATTCGCCATGGGCATCGAGCGCCTGATGATGGTGATGGACAAGCAAAACATCGAGATGCCGGCCCCGGACCGCTGTGAGATCTTTATTGCGTCGCTGGGTGAGGCGGCGCACCTGGAAGCGTTCAAGCTGGCCGACAGCCTGCGCAAGTATTCGATCATCGCGGCGTGCGATGAGAACGACCGCGGGCTCAAAGCGCAGATGAAATATGCGGATAAGATCGGCGCAAAATACAGCATGGTGCTGGGCGACGATGAAATCGCAAGCCAGAAGGCGGTCCTCAAGAATATGAAGACCGGCGAAAAGAAGACGATCGACCTGTCCAAGGACTTCGTGGAGCAGTACGTCTGCCTGTCCACGGAGCAGGAGGACTTGGCGTTTTAACCGGCATCGGACCGGAACGGACGTTTTTGGTAGGGGCCCTGCCGGGCGGCAGCGCTTCCTCCCGAAAACGGATAGGCCCCGCTGCGGGGAACGGCGGGAACCCATTGGAATGGAATTATCTTTTTGGAGGTGCCATATGGCAGAGTTTATGACGGGCCTGAAACGGACCCACTACTGCGGCGAGCTCCGCAGCACGGATATTGGAAAAGAAGTGGTCGTCTGCGGCTGGGTACAGCGCCAGCGCGACCTGGGACAGCTGATCTTTATCGATCTGCGCGACCGCACCGGTATTGTACAGCTGGCGTTTGACGAAAGCACGGACCGCGCCATCTTCGAAAAGGCGTTTGCGGCGCGCGCCGAGTTTGTGCTGTTGGCGCGCGGGACCGTGCGCGAGCGCACGTCCAAGAACCCGGACCTGCCCACCGGCGACATCGAGCTGGAGGTCCTGGAACTGCGCGTGTTGGCAAAGTCGGAGACCCCGCCGTTTGAAATCGTGGAGGACTCCAACGTCAAGGAGGATACCCGCCTGAAATACCGCTATCTCGACTTGCGCCGGCCCGACATGCAGCGCAAAATCATCGGCCGCCATAAGATCGTCAAGGTGGCGCACGACTATTTTGATCAGAACGGGTTCATCGAGATCGAGACACCGGACCTCATCAAATCCACGCCGGAGGGCGCGCGCGACTACCTGGTGCCGTCCCGCGTGTTCCCGGGCAGCTTCTTCGCGCTGCCGCAGTCCCCGCAGCTCTATAAGCAGCTGCTGATGCTCTCCGGTTTTGACCGCTATATGCAGATCGCCCGCTGCTTCCGCGACGAGGACCTGCGCGCCGACCGCCAGCCGGAGTTCACCCAGATCGACCTGGAGATGAGCTTTGTGGACCAGGACGACGTCATGGCCATCGGCGAGGGCTTTATGAAGCGCGTCTATAAGGAAGTTTTGGGCATCGATATCGAGACCCCGTTCCGCCGCATGACCTGGCACGAGGCGATGGACCGCTTTGGTTCGGATAAGCCGGATTTGCGCTTTGGAATGGAGTTGATCAATTTGAGCGATTTGCTCCGGAATACAGAGTTTAAGGTGTTTGCAGGCGCCCTGGCGGGCGGCGGTTCTGTGCGCGGCATCAACCTCAAGGGTAAGGCCGAGGCGCTCAGCCGCAAAGAGATCGACAAATTGACCGAATGGATCAAGGCCTACGGCGCGAAGGGGCTTGCTTGGACGCGCCTCGCGGAGAAGGAGACCTCCTCCTATGAGAAATTCCTCTCCCCGGAGGAAGTGGCCGCCATCCGCAGCGCGATGGGCGCGGAGCCGGGCGACGTGCTCCTGCTGGTCGCCAGCGACGAAAACAAGGTCGTGTGGGATTCCCTGGGCGCGCTGCGCTGCAACCTGGCCGCGCGCTTTGACCTGATCGACAAGAGCAAGCCCTGCCTGCTCTGGATCACGGACTTCCCCATGTTTGAATACAGCAAGGAGGAGCAGCGCTGGGTCGCGATGCACCATCCCTTTACCATGCCGCGCCCGGAGGACATCGACAAGCTGGCGACGGACCCCGGCGCTGTGTGCGCGGTGGCCTACGATATGGTGCTCGACGGCAACGAAGTCGGCGGCGGTTCCCTGCGTATCAACGACTCGGAATTGCAGGCGAAGATGTTTGAAGCGCTCGGCTTTACGCCCGAGGAGGCGCAGCACCGCTTTGGCTTCCTGATCGACGCGTTCAAATACGGCGCGCCGCCGCACGGCGGCATGGCCTTTGGCCTCGACCGTTTGGTCATGCTGATGCTCGGCTGCGACAGCATCCGCGAGGTAATCGCCTTCCCGAAGGTGGCTTCCTCCAGCGACCTGATGACGGAAGCGCCCACCGATGTGGACGCGAAACAGTTGGAAGAGCTGGGCATTGCCGTTGTAGCAACACAACCGCAAAAATAGAACAGCAAGATTTTCCACTGGATTTTTCCTGCGGTTCCTTCTTATAATAGAGCTAAGCGAAAAGAAAGAGCGGAGGTGGCGCATTGCATCTGACAGATGAAGAGTTGGAGAGGATTCTCCGGGAAATTGCGCGTGCCGCCGTGGAAGAGATGGAGCGCGGTGCGGACCGCCCGCCGCAAGGGATGGGGGCCGGGCGCGTCCTTCCCCAGCAACCGCAAGAAGAACCAGATGTGGATCATTCCGAACAGATATAAGTGCATACGATTTGAGGGCCGGAGTGGGTTTTCCCGCTTCGGCCTTTTTGGCTTTGTTGGGGCAGCCAGTGAGGGAGGGCCGGGTCAGGAAGGCGGGATATCGGGAGGGGGAGGGCCCTTATTGGCAGCTGAAATTGACAGTAAGAAATATTGTTTTAATATAATAAATCAATAAATAAATAAAGGAAAAGAAGGAAATAAAATTTTACATGCAACACACCATCGAATTTCCCAAATAAAACTACAGTATTATGGGGGTTTCGACAATAAAATGCAGGATAAAAGAAAGAAACATGCAAAAAGATTGCGATTTTGCTTGACAGGGAAATGTTTCCGGAGTATGATCATTCCTATGAACAAAATGTGAATGCGGATGTATATATCCTCTGCGATTCCGGCTTGTTCAAATCAATTGTAAAGCGAGGTAGAGTTTATGAAGACAGGAAACAAGATCGTATCCCTGTTGTTGGCCTGTTCCATGCTGGCGGCGTCCTTTGCCGGGACCACCGCTTTTGCAGCATCGGACAAGCCCACACCTGTGGAGGGAGAGATCGAGACCGGTGCGGTCATGGGCTATTCCCATTCCGGCATGGATACGTCCTACATGTTGGACGCTGCCGCGAAGCCGAGGATGCTTTCCAGAGCGGCCAGATCTGCGCAGGAGGAATTGCCCGCCGCCTATAACACGATCGATGCGGGGCGCGTGACCACACAGGTGCGCGACCAGGCAGGGTGGGGCACCTGCTGGGCCTTCGCCGCGACGGGTTCGATCGCTTCGAGCCTGTACGATGAACTCCAGGAGAATACGCCCGTCCTTTCCCCGGCGCATCTGGCCTATTTTGCCTTCCATGGCAAGGCCAACCCGGAGGACCCGGCGGACAAGACGGACGGGGACACCTATCTGCCATATGAATACGACGAGAGCATGATCAATGATGATTACCGGGAGTATGTCGGCGGCGGCAACACCTTCTGCAGCACCGCCACCTTTACCAGAGGCGTGGGCCCGGCTTTGGAGGAGGTCGCGCCGTATCCGGACCCCTTCTACGAGGTGGATAAGACGCCGTGGCTGGATCTCGACCCCAGCATCCAGTTTGAGCAGGCATACCGCTTGGACGACAGCATCTATTTGCCGACCAAGAACGCGGACGGCGAATTGGATACCACGGCCATTAAAAAGGCTTTGATGGAAAACGGCGGCAGCCTGGTGGTTGCCTATGACTCCAGCGGCACCAGGGCATTCTACTATGAAGAGGAATACCAGCCGGCAATGATCGGGGACGACGGCAATGGCAACAAGGTCATCATGACCCATTACACCGGTTCCGATTTCGGCGACTGCAACCATGCGGTGCAGATCGTCGGCTGGGATGACAACATCCCGAAGGAGTATTTCCAGGACGCACAGGGCAATTCGCCGGAGCACGACGGCGGCTGGCTGATCCGCAACAGCTGGGGCGATTGGTCCTATATGCACGGTTATTTCTATATGTCCTATGACGAAGGGACCATCACCGAGGTTTCCCAGTACCAGGTAGGGGATGCGGATGAGTTCGACCACACCTACCAGTACGATGGAACCGGTTGGTCCATGTCCGCCGGCGCGGAAGACAAGGCCACGGCGGTCCCGATGGCCAACATTTTCACCGCAACGAGCGACGAAACCCTGCGGGCCGTCTCCTTCTACACCACCGATGCGAATGCGGAATATTCCATCCAGGTGTATACGGATACCAACAATTACAACCCCACCAGCGGCAACAAGGCCTATGCGGAGCCGCAGACGGGCACGGAGCAGTATCCGGGTTACCACACCGTTTATCTGGACGAGCCGGTCAACCTGAAGGAAGGCGAGAACTATGCGGTTGTCGTCACCATGCAGAACCCGCTCGGCCGGGCATACCCGGTCGCCTGCGAGATGAATGCAACGCTGGATAACTTCCGCGTGCAGGCAGCAATCGACAACCATCAGAGCTTCATCAGCATCGACGGCGGCAAGAGCTGGATCGACCTGGCGGATGTGGGCGAAAACTACACGGCGCACTCCAAGCGGGTGGACCCCAACTCCCAGAACCAGGAAGACTGGACCGGAAATATCGAACCGGGCACCAGCGGCGTGAACATCGAAGTCGCCGGCGACTTCGACGGCGATGTGTGGGATAATCTGGCAAATGTCTGCCTGAAGGCGTTCACCACCGAGGGGAACGACGAAGACGCGGTTACCCCGGCAGAGGCGAAGCTGCTCACCATCACCTATGACCCGACGGTCACGATGCAGGTCAGCGGGGCAGCGGATGACGTAGTCAACACGGCTGGCGCGTACATCGGCAAGGTGGTTTCTGGCGAAGAACTGACCCTGTCCTTCGCACCCGTTGTTCCCGGCAGGGAGATCACCGGCGTTACGGTCAACGGCGAAGCGGTCGAGGACTTTGATAAGAACCTGTTCACCTATAGCCTGACCATGGGCGAAGAGAACATGGCGGTGGACATCGAATTCAGCGTGGTCAACAAGATCACTTTGAACGCGGCATTGCAGCTGGCAAAAGAAGCCCAGAAGAGCGATGAATACGAAGCAGCGTTGAGCGACGTGCAGGAAGCACTCGATAAGGCGATCGCCAACGGCGAAGAGGTCGCAGCGAGCACAACCGCGACCCAGGAGGAAATCGACGATGCTTGGAACCTCCTGTTTGATGCCGTACAGGCATTGCAGTTCCAGAATGGAAACATGGCTGGCCTGCAGGCCGTCCTGGATCTGGCCAATTCGTTGCAGAAGGAAGACTTCACGCAGGCTTCCTGGGATGCAATGGTCGCCGTGAGGGACGAGGCCCAGGCAATGGCCGATGCGCAGGATTCCCTGCAGCAGGACATCGACGAGATGACGCAGGCTTTGGCGGATGCGCTGAATGCATTGGAGCCAGCCACCGCGTTGGATCAGCTCCAGGCGTTGGTCGATACGGCCAATGGCTATGCGGCGGACGATTATATCCAAAACGATGCATGGGATACCTTTGAGGCAGCTTTGGAGAAGGCAGAGGCGTTGCTTGCCTCCACCGATCCTTCCCAGGACGATGTCACCGCGATGATCGTCGAGCTGAGCACGGCAATGGCGGAGATCCGCTTGGTGCCGGATAAGAGCAAGCTGGAAGACCTGATTGCAAAGACGGAGGGCAGCACGGATGCCACCGTTAAGGCGCTCAGAACGCAGGCAATCGCATTGCTCGCGAACGATCTGGCCACGCAGGAAGAGGTCGATGCACTCGTCGAAGAGCTTGAAGTTGCCATCGAGAACGCAGGCAAGCCTTCCGGCGGCAATTCCTCCAGCGGGAACAAGGGCTCCAGCTCTTCGAATACTTCTGCCGGAAATGTCTATGCGGGCGAAGGAACGGCGGTTGTGACCTCCTCCGCATCCGTAGTGACCGCGGCGAAATCCGTGGTTTCCGACACGACGGTCAACTTCACCCTGAAGAGAGGCAGTGCGTACTGCTTCAAGATGACGGTCGTCAACGGCAGCACGGCAACGCCGAGCTTCACAGTTGGCAACGGCAGCGTGCTCAAGACGCAGTATGTGGCGAAGGTTGGCAACGACTACTACTTCCGCGTCTATGCGATCGGAACGCCGGGCCAGAGCACGGGCGTCTACACGCAGATGCCGGGCGAAGCGCCGGTCCTCCAGTGCGCGGTTACCATTGGATAAGCTCGTTTCGGGATACAATAGAACGGTCTAGCAATATTTTTGAGGCAATGGGGTCTCCGGGTATCCCGGGGACCTCCCTCTTTCTTTAGATGATTTACATAGTTTTTTTAAAAAAACACTTGTGTTTTTGCATGAAGTTTATTGCATTAAATCGGCAAAATGACAGAAAAATGCAAGAGGGAAAAAGATACTTTTAAAATATAAGAAAAAATTGGAAAATTCTCGCAGAATTCGCAAGATAATCGAACCTGTGATGCAAGGTCTGTTTTGGTTAGATGCAAAATGAGGATGGTTCAATCTTGACATCCTTTTTTTACAGTAGTATCATCAATTTTATAGACAAATCAGGAACTGAAAAAACGTATTTTGACACGTTTTTCTCAAATTTTTTATTGAAGAGAGGTTGAGTTTATGAAGTCAGCGAACAAAGTCCTATCTGTGTTGTTGGCATGTTCCATGCTGGGAGCCTCCTTTGCTGGGACTACGGCAGCCGCCGCCAGCAAGGGGCCGGAGGAAGGGGCGGTCATGGGGAAAACCATGTCGTCGTATGTCTCGCCCAATATGGATCTGTCGTACATGCAGAACGCTGCGCCGTCGGCAAGGACGATGCTGCGCGCACGTGCGGCCACCGACGAACTGCCTGCCGCGTATAACGCAGTAGAAGCGGGCACGGTTACCACGGAGGTGCGCAACCAGGGCGGCTGGGGCACCTGCTGGGCCTTCAGCGGCACCGGCGCGATGGCGTCCAACCTGTTTGACGAAATGGGTGAGGATGCGCCTGTATTCTCGCCGATCCATCTGGCATACTTTGCTTACCATGGCCGCGCCAACCCGGACGATCCGGCCGACGGAACGGACGGGGATAGCTACCGCCCGTTTGAGTACAATGAGTCGGACGTGGATGTGAAATTCCAGGAGTACCGCTTGGGCGGAAACACCTTTATCGCAACGTCGACCCTCGCAAGAGGCGTAGGCCCGGTGCTGGAGGAAACGCTCCCCTATCCGGAATCGACCGGTTCTGCGGAAGCGGACAAATACGAGGATCTGGACCCGTCCATCCAGTTTGACCAGGAGTACCGCTTGGAGGAGACCAACTATCTGCCGACCCGCGACGCCGACGGCAACCTGGACGGCACAGCGGTGAAAAAGGCATTGCTGGCAGGCGGAAGCCTGGGAATCTCTTATAATTCCAGAGCTTACAACTATGTGGACTATAATGGGACGCCTGTGAAGACCCAGTTTGGCGGCCCCAATTTTGGCGACTGCAACCATGCGGTGCAGATCGTCGGCTGGGACGATAATATCCCGAAGGAGCTGTTCTCCAGCGGCTACGGCACGCCGGAGCACGATGGCGCTTGGCTGATCCGGAACAGCTGGGGCAGAGACCAGTATGACGGCCTGTTCTATATGTCCTATGACGAGGGCAGCATCACCGAGGTCATGCAGTATGTTTTGGACACGACTCCGGACAGCGCGGAGGCTTACGACCATCTGTATCAGTATGACGGCACCGGTTGGAGCATGTCCGTTGGCGGGGAAGAGATGAATGCGCCGGTTTCCATGGCGAACGTCTTTACAGCGACCAGCGACGAGACCTTGAAGGCGGTTTCCTTCTACACCACGGATGCAAATGCACAGTATTCTATCCAGGTTTATACGCAGCTTCCGGAGGATGGCGGCTCCCCGATCGGCGAGGCAAAGGCTTATAAGGAACCCATCACGGGCACGGAAGCATATCCGGGCTACCACACCATCTATCTGGACGAAGACCAGTGGGTCAACCTCGCAGAGGGTGAAAAGTACTCGATTGTTGTCACCATGGAAAACCCGCTCGGCAGAGCGTTCCCGGTTGCAACGGAAATGAACGGCAACTTCGACAACGTCCGTTGCGTTGCCAATATTGAGGAAGGCGAAAGCTTTGTCAATGTAAACGGCGAAGATTGGCTCGATCTGGAAGAGGTCGGCACCAACTATACCGCGCATGTCAAGAGAGTGGCGGGCAGCTCTTCCGCAGAAGACCTGCAGGATAAGCCCGGTACCAGCGGCGTGAACATCCAGGTCGCCGGCGACTTTGACGGCGATATGTGGGGCGCGCTCGGCAATGTTTGCCTCAAGGCGTTCACCACGGAAGGCAATGAAGAGGGCGCAATCACGCCGGCAGCGGGCAAGACCTTGTCGGTGGTTTACACGCCGGCTGTCACCATGGAAGTGGACGGCTATGCAGAGGCGATCCTGGACGCAACAGGCGCCTATATGGGCAGCGTTGTTCCTGGCGAAGAAATCACCCTGTCCTTTGCTCCGGCATACGACGGCCGTGAAATCGCGGGCGTTTCCGTCAATGGCAAGGCACAGGACGATTATGAAAAGGATCTTTACACCTATGCCGTAACCATGGGCGACGAAGACCAGATGCTCGATTTCGATTTTACCATCGTTAATAAGCTCACGTTGAACGCTACGCTGGAAATTGCAAAAGAATTGCAGGGCAGCGACGAATACAATGCCGCTTTGAGCGACGTCAGAGAAGCCATCGATGCAGCCATTGCCAATGCAGAAGAGGTTGCAGAAAGCGCAACGGCGGATCAGGCAACGATCGACAACGCTTGGAGCGAATTGTTGAACGCCATCCAGTACCTGCAGTTCAAGAACGGCGATATGACGTTCCTGAAGCTCCTGCTGGATACCTGTGACAGCCTTGACCAGGCCAGCTACACATCGGCTTCTTGGGAAGCGCTGATGGCGGTGAAGGAAGAGGCCCAGGCGATGTATGACGCGCAGGATTCCCTGCAGGAAGACATCGACGCAATGGCGGATGAGCTGGTTAATGCACTCAACAACCTGGAACTCGGCGCCAATCTGGGCAGCCTGCTGCATTTGATCGAAGTGGCAGATACCTATGAAGCAAGCGAATACATCCAGAACGATGCATGGGATACCTTTGTGGATGTCCTGGCAGAGGCCAAGGAATTGGTCGCGCAGGAAGATCCGTCCCAGGCGGATGTCGAGACGATGACCAGCCGGCTTTCTGTCGCGATGGCAGAAATCCGCTTGATCCCGGATAAGAGCAAGCTGGAAGACCTGATTGCAGAGACGGCGGACAGCACGGATGCCACCGTTAAGGCGCTCAGAACGCAGGCAATCGCATTGCTCGCGAACGATCTGGCCACGCAGGAAGAGGTCGATGCACTCGTCGAAGAGCTTGAAGTTGCCATCGAGAACGCAGGCAAGCCTTCCGGCGGCAATTCCTCCAGCGGGAACAAGGGCTCCAGCTCTTCGAATACTTCTGCCGGAAATGTCTATGCGGGCGAAGGAACGGCGGTTGTGACCTCCTCCGCATCCGTAGTGACCGCGGCGAAATCCGTGGTTTCCGACACGACGGTCAACTTCACCCTGAAGAGAGGCAGTGCGTACTGCTTCAAGATGACGGTCGTCAACGGCAGCACGGCAACGCCGAGCTTCACAGTTGGCAACGGCAGCGTGCTCAAGACGCAGTATGTGGCGAAGGTTGGCAACGACTACTACTTCCGCGTCTATGCGATCGGAACGCCGGGCCAGAGCACGGGCGTCTACACGCAGATGCCGGGCGAAGCGCCGGTTCTCCAGTGTGCGGTTACCATTGGATAAACATTTTATTTGCAAAGAATAACGGGATCCATCTGTAGATGGTTCCTGTAAAGAGGGCAGGCTCCCGGATGTATCCGGGGGTCTGCTTTTTTTGAAATCAGGAGTATGGAAACAAAAAATGTAATACAATTTTAATGGAAAAGAAAAGTTAAATTTTTATAAAAGTATATTATTGATATGTTAAAAAATTGTATTTTTTAGATAACTTTTTGTAAATACGCGACCTGATCGGCGTGTTACAATGACCTCAATAGAGGAAAGTACCATCCCAAATACTGCGGAAAGGAGAGGCGCTGTCTTAAAGGGATATCTTTCGTATGATTTGGAGAAAAAGGAGGAGCTTTATGAAAAAGAAACTGGCTGCGTGTTTGCTAAGTGCCGCCATCCTGTGTTCAGGGGTCACGACGGCATGGGCCGCTACGCCTATTGAAACTGGATTTGCGGGTTTGTCTGTTTCGGAACATCTATACGATTGGGCTTCAGGGGAACTCAGCAATCTGGCGCTGAACCCGACGGGAGTGGGTTTCCCGAAGTTGTTTGCAGAATACACCAACGGCGGCGACAACCTCCAGGATTTGGCGGATGGGATCATCTCGAGCAAGCAGGGGCCGCCGCATGACGAAGGGCCGCGCAACCGCTGGACCAATTACGACAAACAGGGGCCGGCGTTTGTAGAGGTGGAGTTTGAAACCGAGCAGGATGTCCATCAGGTGGAATGGTTTGCTTACAACGATTTCGGAGGCGTACCGACGCCCAAGTCGGTGAGCGTCCAATATTGGGACGGCAGCCAGTGGCAGGAAGCGGCAAACCAGGAAGTCACAGTGGGAACCTATGGGGACGACACGTGGATTGTGCCCTTCACCATCGACTTCGACGTGTTCCGCACAGCAAAAGTGCGGGTGACGGTCACCCCGCAGGACGGAAAGTCGGTCGGCGCTTCCGAACTGCGCGTATGGGGCGTCCGGGAAATGCTGCACGGCTTTGAAATGACGGTGCCAGCGGTCGTGCCGGGCGACAACCAGCTGCCGCTTTCCGTCACGTTGGAGACGGTCCGGGAGCAGGCGCAGCCGCTTTATATCAAGGCGGTGGACAGCACGGGCGCGGAACAGACCTTTAGCGAAGAGATCCCGGCAAACACGCAGACCGCTGATTTTTCCTTGGACCTGAGCAGTTTAGCAGAGGGAGAAATCGAACTGACCGTCTCTTTGCAGGAAGATTTTTCTGATGCAAGAACGGTTGCCTTGACAAAGCGCCTGTCCAACGAAGTTTTCCAGTCGATCTATGAAGAGGTCAAAACACCCTATGAATACGGCATTGTGCTGTCTTATTCGGGCGTGGGGACGGGCACGTTTGACAGCGACCTGATCGACAACCCCAATGTCTTTGCCATTCCGGGCGACGACACCTATGTCTATATGACGTATGTCGGGCACGATGGAACCGGCTACCGCACGGGCCTTGCGCGCAGTACGGACATGCTCCATTGGGAAAAGGTTGGAAAGATTTTGGAGAACGGCGAACCCGGCGCTTGGGATGAATACAACGCGGCGGGCTATATTGTGCGCGACCATAAATGGGGCGAGCTTCCCACCCCGCACGTGATGGCGGATGGACGCCTGGCGATGACCTATCTGGCGTCCGATACCCCCGGCTATGAGGCGGGCATCAAACGCGCTGGCGTGGCGTTTGCGGACAGCATTTTCCAGCCGGACGGTTCGCTTTCCCAGTGGGAACGTTATCCGGACCCGGTACTGGATGCACATGACGGCACCTATCCGTATGAAAAGGGAATCATCTGGAAATTGCAGGCCATTTGGGATGAGGAGAACAGCCGGTATGTGGGCTTCTACAATGCGGCGAGCGGCCCGGAAGTGATGTGCCAGGCGTATTCCGAGGACTTGATTCATTGGGAACGCGAAGCAACCAACCCCGTGCTCAATCAGGACACCTCTCCCAGCGGCGATGTTTGGGGAGCCAGCCATAATGCCGACGCAGATGTTGTGAAAATTGGAGACTACTGGGTGATGTTCTATTTCACCAGTTCCCCGGGCGGCATTATCGACTCGTTTGCCGTTTCAAAGGACATGGTCCATTGGGAGAAATCGTATATCCCGCTGACAGTGCGCAATAGCACGTATAGCTCGACCTATGCGCATAAACCCTGCGTTGTGAAAAAGAATGGCGTGGTTTATCATTATTACAACGCGGTGGGAAGCGAAGGGCGCTTGATTGCACTGGATACATCCATCGACTTGAGCGCCTTGCAGCGCGCACAGGCGATCTCACCGGATGATTGTTCCGAAGCTTGGTATCAGGGCTTGCAGGAAAAGATCACTGCGTTGCAGACGGAATTGCGTGCAGACGATGGTTCTTTGGAACGCATCCAAGCGGCGCTCAGCGCGCTTGCGGTTTATCTCGATGCGGGCGAAGAGGCGGAAGCCCAGCTTCTGACGGTACAGTGGGGTGGCAACGCATCCATGAGTGTCGAGGGCGAAGTGGAAGAGATCATCTCCACGGATGCAGTCTATGGCGCAAAGGTACAGCCGGGCGAAGAGCTGGTCTTCACCTTCACCCCGACCAAGGGCGCGTTCTCCGGAGCGCAGCTCAACGGCGAGGACATCGAGTTTGCAGCGGACGGCTGCACGTACACCTTCACGATGCCGGGCGAGAGCACGACCCTGCGCTTCACGTTCACAAGCGTGGATAAGAGCATCCTGGGCATCGTATTGGAAGAGGCCAACGCGGTGCCGCAGGACGTGATCGACAGCCTGGTGCCGTCTGCCAAGGAATTCTTCGAGAACGCCCTGGCAAAGGCACAGGAAGTCTATGAAGATGCAGCCGCAACCGAAGAAGAAGTCAAAGCGGCTTGGAGCGACCTGCTGGATGCAATGCACCTGTTGGAATTCGAAGCGGGCGATAAGGAAACCCTGTTGCCGCTGATCAACATTGCAGAGCAGCTGAAAGACATGCTGGATCAGTTCAAGCCGGGCACGACCGAGGGCTTCGAGGAAGCGCTCAACGCGGCGAAGGACGTCTATGCCGAGGAGAACCCGCTGAAGGCGGACGTGGACGAGGCATATGACAACTTGCAGGCAGCGATCGACAAGCTGGAAATGCGTGCGGATATGTCCATCCTCCAGAACACGGTGGACGAGGCGAACGGCCTTGACCTGAACCTCTACATCGACGACGAAGCCATGGCGGCCTTCAAGACGGTGCTGGCAGAGGCGGAAGAACTACTTCTGAATGCAGACGCAGAGCAGGCCGACGTGGATGCAAAGGCAGTGGAGCTGTCCAATGCAATGGCAGCCCTGCGGAAGATCCCGAACAAGGATGAGCTGAACAAGCTGATCGCCGAGATGGAGCAGAAGGATCTGGACGGCTACACCGACCGCAGCGTGGCGGCCTTTAAGGCGGCATTGAGCGTTGCGAAGACGGTTGCCGCGGATGCGAATGCAGACGAGCAGGCGGTCGCAAAGGCATATACCAACCTGGAAGCTGCCGCGAATAACCTGGTCAAGGCGGAGAAGCCGAGCACAGGCAACAGCGGCAAGGGCAGCACGTCTGCCAACATCGGCAACGCATATGGCGCAGCGGGCGTGGTATCCGCAGCGCAGGGCGTGACCAGCCAGAAGGCGTATGTGGTTTCCGACACGACGGTCAACTTCAATCTGAAGAGAGGCAGCGCATACTGCTTCAAGATGACGGTAGTCAACGGCAACGCCATGACGCCGAGCTTCACGGTCGGCAACGGCGATGTGCTGAAGACGCAGTTCGTGGCGAAGATCGGCAACGACTACTATTACAGAGTCTATGCGATCGGCACGCCGGGCCAGAGCACGGGCGTTTATACGACCCTGCCGGGCAATGCCCCAGTTAAACACTGTGCAGTAACGATTGCGTAGGAGCTTTCGTAGGACTTCCTACGTGGAGCACAAAACAAACCAATCGCGGTTTGCTTCCGTGGTTGCCGCCGTAGGCGCGAAAGACGCTGCGCGTCCGCGTAAGACGTTGAACGTCCCGTCAAGCATTGCACGGTGACGATTGGATAAATGCTTCTAAAGGACACTCCCTTGTGGAGCGAAACACGCCATAATCGCGGTTTACTTTCGTGGTTGCCGCCAGAGGCGTGTCCCGACTGGAGGTCCTTCCCTATAAGCAACGAGGGCCCAGTCCGGGAGTTTTCCCGAGGCTGGGCCCTTTTCTATATTCCATGCTTTTCTTTTTCAGATCGGATGCAGAACGATGGCTTCCTGTGTCTTTAGGCGTTTTTCCCCTTGTTCTTGTAGGACTTTCTCTGTGGAGCGGAAAGTAAACTCCTCGCAGTTTGCTTTCGTAGGGAACGCCGTAGGCGCGTCCCGACCGGAGGTCCGCGAAAGACGCCGTGCGTCCCCTAATAAACAGCAAGGCCCCCGCCCCGGGAATTTTCCTGGGGCGGGGGCCTTTTGTGTTTTTATTATATTTTACAGATTGGCTCGCTCAAAAGGTTAGGAATCGTATGCATTGAACAGCGTTTCTGGTTAGATAGTGAATCCCAAAATGCATAAAAAATTGTAAAAGAATCCAGGAAAACTGTAAATACTCGTGCGCGTTAGACTGCTATACTGATAGACGTAAAATTGGCATAAGGATGCCAAAATTTGAATAGGAGGAGTGAATTTTATGAAAAAAACTGGAAAGCTTTGGCGGCGGATCTCGGCCTGCGTTCTGGCAGTATCCATGCTTTGTAGTATGGCAGTACCAGCTTCCGCCGAAGCGGAGTCCTCCCGACGTGGAAATGTTAATTATGTTTCCAATCAGGGAGAGTTGTTGGAAACCCCGTTGGTGCAGTTGCCTTTAGGAGCAGTAAAAGCGCGTGACTGGTTGGAAAACCAGCTTTTGCTGCAAAAGGACAATTTGACCGGCAATATGAAAAAATTCAACAATTACAACTATGAGACCAGTGAATGGCTCAACCACCAGAGCGGGGATAACTGGGAAAAAGGTACCTACTTCTTCCGCGGGTTGGTGGCATTGGCGTATGCGTTGGATGATGCCGCATTAAAAGAAGAGGCACAGCAATGGGTGGAGGCGATTTTAAGCAGCCAGACGGAGTCCGGCGCTTTTGGCCCCACCAGCAGCTTGGGAAATTGGTGGTCCCGTATGCCTGCCCTGATGGGAATGCGCGATTATTATGAGGCTACCGTTCACCAAGGGAATCCGGATGAGCGGGTACTGCCTTTCTTTGAAAAATACTACCGTTATCAGGCAAAAGAACTTCCCAACCGGCCCCTCAGCGATTGGGGCGACGCCCGCGGGGGAGACAATCTCGAATGTGTTTTCTGGTTTTATAACCAGGTATATGATCCCGCAGACCCGGAAGCCAGCCAGTGGCTGCTCGATCTGGGAACGTTGCTCTATGAGCAAACCTGGGATTGGCAGGACAAATGCAACAATACGACAATACGCGAGCATGTAGTCAATACCACACAGGGAATCAAAGCGCCGCCGGTTTATTATCAGCTTAGCGGCGATGAGGCGGATAAAGTCGCCTATCGTAATGGTATTTTCAATTATAGTGTGGATCATGGCCGAATTGACAATCAGCCCAATGCCGATGAACGGGCTAGGGATAATCGTTCGACACGCGGCAATGAGACGTGCAGCGTGGTGGAAGGATTGTTGACAGCGGAAATATCGGAGCGTATCTTTGGAGACGTCTGGACGGCGGATCACATGGAACGCTTGGCATACAATTCGCTGCCCGCTTGCTTTACGCCGGACTTCAGTGGACAGTGCTATTATCAGCTGCAAAACCAGGTGATCTCCACAGTGGGATACCATGAGTTCGATTGTGACCACGGAGATGACATCGCTTATGGCGCTCCGGCCGGGTACGAATGCTGTTTCCCGAACTGCCACATGGGATGGCCAAAATTTGTCCAAAATATGTGGATGGCAACAGAGGACAATGGGCTTGCGCTGGTGGCCTACGGGCCAAACAGTGTGACCGCTAAGGTTGCAGACGGAAAAACGGCACAATTTGTGCAGGAAACGGATTACCCCTTTAAGGATGCAATCCACCTGACTTACAACGGGGAAACCGCGGAATTTGAACTAAAACTGCGCATCCCGGAATGGTGCGAAGCTCCGGAAGTTTCGGTCAATGGAGAGGAACAGGAAGGCGTTATTACCGGCGAATATTATACCATCAAACGCGACTGGCAAGCCGGTGATGAAGTCGACGTACGCCTGCCGAGTGAATTGGAGACCTCCACCTGGTACAACGATTCGGTTGCTGTGGAAAAAGGCCCCCTGATTTTCAGCCTCAAGATTGAAGAAGATTGGCGCACAGAAGACAGCAACGACGCCCGCGACATTCAGCAGGCACATCAGGAGCAGTCCCCTCTGCGTGAAATTTATCCGGCAAGCCGTTGGAACTATGGATTGATTGTCAACCGGGAAAATCCAGCGGAGAGCTTCGAGCTTGTGGAAGCAGAAGATGTGGCGCTTCAGCCCTTTAGTGTGGACAATGCGCCCGTTATCCTAAAAGGGAAAGGCCAGATCATCCCGTCTTGGACGTTGGACGGTAATATCGCCGGCCCGCAGCCCTTTGGCCCGACCCCATACGATGAAAGCTTGGTCGAGGATATCGAGCTGATTCCCTATGGATGCGGCCGCCTGCGTGTTACCCACTTCCCCAAAATCGGAGAACCTTCCGATACAATCATAAAGACAGCGGATGTGGATGCGAAGGAAGTTACAGTCCATGGAACTACTTATCAGGAATTTGACAATGTTGTGGTACCCGCAGCGCGCGACTATACCCTGGAAATTCGCGGCGAGGGAACGGGAAGCGTCATCATTAACGGAAAATATTCTCAGGAGATCGATCTTTCTTCCGGACCGGCGACCATTGAAAACCTGAAGGGATTGATCCCCGGAGACCTCCGTTTTGATGCCGGCCAATACAACAATATCCGTTTGGTGGATGCACGGGCCGATCAGATCGAAGTGATTCCGATTCGCCGGACAGTGGATACCATCAAGATTGTCCACACAAAGCGTTCGGACGATGTAGTGAAGGTCATTACAAACCTTGATCCCCAGGAGACGCCGTTCCGCGTGGAATATGGAACGCAGGAAGGGGTCTATACCAACACGGTCACTGGGTTTGAAACAGGGACGATCACACTTTCAGGCATTGATCCAGAAGAGACCTGTTTTGTACGGATTGTAGCCGTTATTAAAGGCGAAGAAGTTACAGCAGAATGCGCTGTTGAACCTGGTTCGGAGGATATTCTAAAGCCAAATCCCGATGTACCACAGGCTTCTTATACCGGATTTGGGACCGTCGAAGATACAGAACGCGATTGGCTTCTGTATGATCCGGAAGGTTTGGTAGAAATCCAGGAAACACCGGACAACCGCTCGCAAATTCATTTCGGAGTAGGCGAGCGCGTAAAAGCGGTTTTGGATCTGGAAGAAGCTTACGATTGGTCGGACTATGTTGCAGAAGCACAAGTTACCATTGATAAAAACGAATACCGGGATGTAGGGCTGATTTTCCGCGGAACAAAGTTCGGCAACAATGCGGATGAATATTATGGATACTACGCCGGTATCGGCAAAAATGGTATTGTGATAGGCTATGCTGACGGAGGCTGGAACCAGCTTGCTGGGATTCCGCGCGATTTCCAGGCAGGCCAGACTTACACCATTAAGGTAGTCGCCCGCGATGAGTACTTTGCAGTCTATGTAGACGACGAGCTGGTATACCGCTTCCATGATAGCCGTTATGCGGTTGGAACCGTTGGTTTCCGCTCTTGGAAAGAAGCCTTTACGGCGAATGGAGTCCAAGTCCGTCCGGTGACAGAAGAGGATTTGAAGGTCTTTGAAGGTTTTGTAAATGAGGATGATCAGCCGGATTCGGAATATCCACCTTATGTCGAAGCGAATTTCTCGGATGATTTTTCCGATGTAGACGCTTCCAATGCCGCTTGGACGAAGCATGGTGCAACTGACAAAATTCAGATTTCCGATGGATTGTTGCACTTTGGTTCAGATGGCGACGTCAAAGCAATGGCGGGAGACGATGCATGGAGCGATTATGTTGTCAAGGCCGACATCACGTTGACACAGGACAACACACAAAATGCCGGTATTATTTTCCGCAGTACCAATGAAGGCGCTGGAGCCAATAATTTCCATGGGTATTACTTTGGCATCGGACACAATTATTGGATTATGGGCTATGGCGATGGAAATTGGTATCAGTTGGCCAGAGAAGAAGGATTTGACTTTAAAGTGGGGGAACCCCACACACTTCAGGTCGTTGCATGGCATGATACCTTCCAATTCTACATTGATGGAGAATTGGTATACCGTTGGGCAGATGCAAATAGCCGCTATCAAACCGGCAAAATCGGTATGCGCAGTTATCAGCGCAGCTTTGATGTGGATAACGTCCTTGTGCGGCCGCTAAGTGCGGAAGAGCTGGAGGAAATGCAGAAACCCACGGTATTGGACGTAGATGTCACTTCCGCGTACAATATCCTGATGGCTTACTATCCCCTGAATTCCGGTGCAAACAGTTATAAAGTGCTGTATGGAACCGAGCCCGGTGTTTACACCCATGAGGAAACCAATATTGCTCATCACCCAAGCCATGCGAAGGATAAAGTGGCTTTCACCGTTCCAGAGGCGGG
>ERZ826764.1050-NODE-1050-length-34810-cov-19.958251_pt1 | contig 34810 bp, 37 predicted proteins | sample MGYA00519870_ERZ826764 | MGnify/ENA primary metagenome ERZ826764 (study PRJEB31778, sample SAMEA3449239) | human gut metagenome | biome: human gut; feature: human-associated habitat; material: faeces | place: United Kingdom | collected 2010/2012 ...
GCAACCTTGTGACCCGTGATCTGCTCTATGACGAGCACACCAACAAGCAGTTTATCACGGTGCAGACGGCGGGCGGGAACACCTTTTACATTGTCATTGACTATGACAAGCCCGTGGACGAGGAGGGCGAGCAGTATGAAACCTACTTCTTCAGCGTGGTAGACGAGGCCGATCTGCTGGCCGCAGCCGAGGCCGCCGGGGTGGAGCAGGCGGTCTGCTCCTGCTCGGAAAAATGTGCGGCGGGTGCTGTGAATACGGAATGCGCCGTCTGCTCGGTCAATATGGAAAAATGCGTGGGCGTGGAGCTGGAACCCGTGGAAACCGAGGAGCCCGCCCCGGAGGAGGCCGAGCCGGAAACGGGCGGCAATACGGGGATGCTCCTGGCGGTGCTGGCCGTGGCCTTAGTGGGCGGCGGTGCGGCGTTCTATTTCAAGGTGCTACGCCCCAAACAGCAGAAAGCCGCCGAGCCCCAGGAGGACTATGGCGACGAGCTCCCGGACTATGACGGGCCGGACGGCTACGGGGACGAGGACGATGACGGCCCGCCCTGGGACGAGGAGGACGATGACGGAGAGGAGGCTGGCAAATGAGATTTACCAACAGCCCCTTTGAAAAAATGATGAAGCAGAAGCCCCGGCCCCAGGCTCCGGCCCCGGCGAAACCGCCCAGGGGCTCCCGGTGCTCCGGGTGCCCCTACTGGCGGGGCATCGGCTGTGTGTCCTGCTACCGGGAGCTCATGCGGGCCCCGGCTGGCGGGAGGTGACGGCTTGGCCCGTGAACTGACACGCGAGGAAAAAAAGAAAATCCGCGCCCTGGTAACAAAGTGGTGCGCCAACTATGACAAGGAATACGGGTGCCTGCCCCTGGAGTGCGAGTGCTATATGTTCGGGAAGTGCTGGACAGGTGCTTACTGCCGCTACTTCCGGGAGGCCGTCCTGCCCCTTGATCCGGCGCTGGAGGCGGCCCTCTTGACCGAGGGGCCCAGGCCGGAGTTTAAGCCCTGCCCGGTCTGTGGTGGCCCCGTTGCCCCGGATCGGCGGCAGGCTTACTGCTCGGCGGCCTGTGCAAAGAAAGCCCACCGCCGACAGCAGCGGGAATATATGCGGAAAAAGCGGGGCTGGGGTGTTGACAATTAGGCCCCGGAAAATCCCCGGTTTACAAGGCTTTCCGTGGCCGTTTTCGGGGCAGGCCGTATGTTTCTACGGTCTGCCCCTGTTTGGCCCGGATGCTGTCAACATTTTGGAAAGGAGGCGTTTATGCAAAAGCCGGAGAAATATAAGTATTACTCCACCCAGCGGCCCGTTTCTATTGGCACATTTCCGAAAGACCATTTCAAGGCCCCGATCCGTCTGCAAAACTATGATGGCCGGCTCCCGGTAGAGGGCGGCGCGTTCTGGGCTTGGGGCGAGGTGGTATATGATACGCCGCTGACCGAGGGGGAGCTACGGAGCTATGAGCTCCGGCCCTCCCGCAACAATCCAGACATCCGGCGGCAGATGGACGCCCAGGCCCAGGTGGTGGGAAAATGGGAGGACGCTCACCGCGCCCCGGATCAAAAGCGGCTGACGTGGTTTTATCCTGACTTCGGCAGTTATGTGGTGAAAGAATACATCACCCCGGAGCAACTGGCCAGCTTTGCCCGTGGCGTGGAACGCCAGGAGGCGGCGCGGGCCCACAAGGAGGCCAAACGCCAGCCCCCGATTGCCGAGCAACTGAAAGCGGCCCAAAAGGAGGCCCAGGAGCACCGGGCCCCGGACGGCCCCAAAAAGAAAGCCCCTGACCGGGGCGACAGATAGGAGGACTGTTATGGAAAAGAAGCGTGAACAGGATTTTGCCAACCAGGAGGCCCTGCGGCTCTCCGGGGTATTCAATACGCCGATCCCCGCCCAGCCCCCGGAACGGGAAAAGGCGCTGGACAAGGTAAAGGAGCCGCCCCGCGTCTGCCGGAGCCTGGAACGGGAGGAACGGTGACAAAGAAACGCCGCCGCCCTATCCATCTCCATGTGATGGTGTCCGAGGAGGAGCAGGCGCTGATCCGGGAACGCATGGCCGAGGCGGGTATCCGCAACATGGGGGCCTATATGCGGAAAATGGCCCTCAATGGGTATGTGCTCCATGTTGATCTGTCACCCGTCCAGGAACTGGTGTCGCTCCAGCGGCGGTGCTCCAACAATCTAAACCAGGTGGCGATCCAGGCCAACACCTACGGCGGCATTTACCCGGAAGAGATCACGGCCCTCCAGCGGGACTATGAAAAACTATGGGGCCCTCTCTCTGATCTGCTGAAAAAGCTCTCCGCCATCGTGCGGCTCTGACCTGCCGGGGAGCGGTTTTGCCGTTCCCCGGCTATCTCGACTTCTGGACATTTTGTCCAGAGGTGGGGATAGCCGAGGCATCCTTGTTGGCCCCCTCCCGCAGAGTTATAATATACATATAGAGGCAAATAACGAACTTTTGTAGGAGGTATGAACCATGCGGACAATCTTAAAAATCATCGCGGCTCCCTTTGTCCTGGCCCTGATCCTCATTGTGGCGGTGCTTACGTTCCTGTCCTGCGTGGCGGGGGCGGTGTGCATTGTGGCTTGTGTGGGCCTGTCCCTGCTGGCGATCCTCTGCCTGCTGGCCGGGCAGACAGTAGGCTGCATCGCCATGTTTGTGCTGGCGTTCCTGGTTTCCCCCTTTGGGCTCCCGGCCCTGGGCGGCTGGCTGGTGGAGCGTCTGCATGGGATAAAGTATGCGGCGATGGACTTTATGGCGAACTGATACTTATGGACTATATTCTGTGAGCATGATATACTAATTATATATTTGAGATAATGTAAAGAAAGATATTTATATCCATGGGCGGAGGGGAAATGTATGCTTGGAACAATGGAAACTTGTAAATGTATAGTCTGTGGTACAGATGCGACCAGTCAAAAGGACTATAATGATATGACTAGTTTTTATGCTTGTCCTGTATGCGGGAGATACGAATTGGTTTTTAACTTATCTTCGCCTTGTATAGATTTTGACCTTAATCACTTAGGATCGTATCTATTGTATAACGGCTTTAAGTTTACAACTTCAGAACGACGCTATTTTACAAATAGAAGTAAAGAATGGTGTGATGAATGGAGTAAAAAATGTAAAGATGGTGATATTACACATGGTCACCCCGTTTTTTTATCAAAAGATAATGTAGAAAACTGGTATCCCAAAACTTTTGCTGAAAAGGTAGATAAGATTTTACTTTATCTAGGTAAACACATAAAACATATTGGAGAAGAGTTGATTTTATCAATAAGTGAGGCTTATGGAGTTCTTTTTGTTGATAGATATGACTACAGCACAGGAGAGAAGGTTGAACGTGAGGAAAATGCGCAATTAGCACAAGCGAATTATATGTTAGATTATCTTGCTGACAGAAATTACATACGCAGAAATAAAAACGCTAACTGGTGGGGTAATGAATATAAAATCGCTTTATCTCTGCGCCCTGATGGATACGCAAGAATTGATGAGCTTCAAAAAAATACAGCAGACGGAAAGAATGTATTGGTTGCTATGAAATTTGGCAACGATACTAAGAAACTTCGAGAAGCAATTCGATTAGGAATTAGCGACGCAGGATATATTGCAATATTCATTGATGAAGTACAGCATAATGACTTTATTACACCAGAATTACTAAAGTATATTAAGAATAGCAAGTTTGTGGTAGTAGATCTTACGCATCAAAATAACGGAGCTTATTTTGAAGAAGGCTATGCGATGGGACTGGGTAAACCAGTAATTCAACTTTGTAAAAATGGTGTGACTTTGCATTTTGATGTGGCACAAAAGAATACTATCATGTGGGATAACGAGGATGACATTCCACAACGCTTAAAGAATAGAATAATTGCAACGATTGATTAAATGATTTTTATGTCAAAATTACTTATGCGTAAATATCCAGCAATGCCGGGCGGCGGGAGGAATAACCCGCCGCCCGCTTTTTCTGCTGGGAAAGGAGGTGCGGCTATCGCTACAACTTACATCCGGCCCTACAAGGTAGCGGCGGGAAAAACGGCTGTCCAGACAATGGAGGATCGGTTTGCCTACGGGCTCAATCCGAAAAAGATAGGAGCTGTGTCTGCCTACCTCTGCGATCCGGCATCGGCCCCCGCTGAGTTTCTCCTGACAAAGAGCCAGTACCAGGCGGAAACGGGCCGGGCCGTGGAGCGCGGGGCCCTGTTCTTTCAGATCCGGCAGGCGTTTCCTCCCGGTGAGGTCACGCCGGAGGAGGCAAACAAAATCGGCTATGAAACGGCCATGCGCTGGACAAAGGGCAAGTACCAGTTTTTCGTTTGTACCCACATCGACAAGGGCCACATTCATAATCACATTTATTACAACTCCACCGCCCAGGACTGTTCCCGGAAGTTTCATAACTTCATCGGCTCCAGCTTTGCGGTGCGGCGGCTCTCTGACCGGGTGTGCATTGAGCATGAGCTGTCTGTTATCCAAAATCCGAAACAGCACAGCAAGGGCCGCTTTCTCCATTATGGCCAGTGGATTGGAGAAAAGCCGCCCACCGCACAACAGAGGGTGCGGCTGGCCATCGTGGAGGCCCTGGGGAAAAAGCCCGCCGACTTCCCGGTGTTCCTGCGGCTCATGGAGGAGTCCGGCTTTGCGGTGAAGCATGGGCGGGGCGGCGTGATCTCGTTCCTGGCCCCTGGGCAGGATAAGTACACCCGCCTGCGGGCTTCTGTCCTGGGCCCCGGCTTTGATCCCGATGACATCCGGGCGGTGATTGCCGGGGAGCGTCCGATCCCGGAGCTCCCGAAGGACGGCCCAGCTCCGCCCCGGCGCGTCAATCTGATCATCGACATTCAAGAGCGCATGGCTCAGGGCAAGGGTCCGGCCTATGAACGATGGGCCAAAGTTTACAACCTTAAACAGATGGCCGCCGCGCTCCAATATCTCCGGGAGCATGATCTGATGGACTATGACGCGCTGGCGGCCAGCACCGAGGCGGCGGTGGATCGCGCCCACAAGCTGGCTGGGGAGCTGCGTGATACGGAGGCCGCCCTCTCTAAAACTTCTGAGCTCATGGGGGCGGTGGTACAGTATGCAAAGACGCGACCTGTGTTCGATGGTTACAAGGCGGCCCGGTATTCTAAAAAGTACCTGGCCCAGCACGAGGCAGAGCTGGCTGACTACCGGGCGGCCAAAGCTACTATGAGCGATCTTTTAGGCGGGGCGAAGCTCCCGAAAATGGATGCGCTGAAAAAGGAGCGCCGGGAGCTCTCCGAAAAGAGAAAGGCCCTTTATGCGGAATACCGCAAGGCCCAGGCGGAAATGCGGCAGGCCGTGGCGGTCAAGGCGAACATTGACCATCTGCTCGGCCATACGGATGGGCGTGAAAATAAGGCCCAGGAGCGATAGCTCCGGGCCGCAGACAACCAGGGACTTCTGGACAAAGTGTCCAGAAGTCCGGCGGGTTTGGGGAGCTCCCCAACAAGCATTTTTGCGGGGCCCTCGGCCCTGAAAAAATTTCGAGTGTGCCCACACTCGAATTGCTTGCCGTTTTGTGCAACCCCCGAAAATGGCGCGAAAAAACGGAGGCGCGTGTTTCTCTTTACGCATCCTCCGTTTCCTTAGCCGCTTTCATCGCTTGGATCGTGGCTTCTACAATTTTTAGTTCTTTTTCGTCCAGGGCGTTGAGCATGGCGTCAATCCGCTTTCTGCACTCGCTCCCTTTATTCTTGGACGGATAAAAGTATTGATCTACCGATATATCAAACATTGTCACCATCTGATAAAAGGTGTTGAAGCTGGGATGCTGGCCGTCATTCTCGTTATACATGATGGTGCGTGGAGCCCGGTCAACAATATAGGCCAGTTGCTCCTGCGTCATCCCAGCGGCCTCCCGCGCCCGCTTGATGGCGAGCCCTATATCGTGAAAATCAAATCGTCGTTCATCTTTCTCAATCTTCATAATATCACCTAATGTAATTTTACATTTCAGGTGTTATTATTTGAACGATTGCATATTTCATACTACTGACTATTTATTTTCATGTTTCGATAGTGGGCAATTCATATAAGGGTTGACAAACAGATTGTACTCTGTTATGCTTTATACAGACCGTTGGTTTGTATGGAGGTGCGGGATGGCAAGAAACAAATACCCGGAGGAAACCGTAAAGCTGATTTTGGATGTTGCCACCCATCTGTTTGTTGAAAAAGGATATGATGCAACATCTTTGCAGGACATTATCAACGAAACAAATCTTTCAAAAGGCGCAATTTACCATCACTTTTCGTCCAAGGAAGAAATCTTTGAAGCGATCTTCCATCGTATAGGGGAAGAAAACACAAGTGCATTGGCAAAAGTACGGGATGATAAATCTTTGAATGGGCTGGAAAAACTGCGGGCAATCTTTAAGGCTGCTTTGTTTAATTCTAACCAGAGCTTAATGCTGACAGTTACACCCTGCCTATTGGATAATCCGCGTTTCTTGGCGATGCAGATTGCCCAGCTCTATCAGATTGTTGCTCCAAAGTTTATCCAGCCGATCTTACAGCAAGGGATTGACGATGGTTCCATTCGAGCGACAAATCCTCATGCACTGGCAGAGGCTATCATGGTTTTGTCGAATGTATGGCTCAATCCGCTGGTTAGTATGACAGACGAAACAGGGATGCGTAATCGGTGCCAAACATTTAATGACCTGTTACAAGGTGCTGGCATCAACCAGCTTTTGGACAACGAAATGATAGATGGCTATATCAGCTACTGCAAATCTCAGCACACGGCCTAACTCCCTAAAATGAACTGCTCCCCTAAAGGGCAGTTTATTTTAGACACATATCAAACCGACGGTCGGTTTAATAATCGGATAATGGAGGTTCTTTATGCAGACAAAACTTTTCAGACGTGATTTTACTCTCGTCGTGATCGGCCAGATCATTTCTCTCTTTGGCAACGCTATCTTGCGCTTTGCCTTGCCGCTATACCTGTTGCGAGAAACAGGATCGTCTACATTGTTTGGCGTAGTAACTGCCTGCTCTTTTGCACCGATGGTTATTCTTTCGATGGTCGGCGGTGTACTGGCTGACCGTGTGAACAAGCGTGACATTATGGTGGGGCTGGACTTCTCCACGGCGGCTATTATCATGCTGTTTTACTTTTCGCTGGGGAAAATCCCAACAGTTCCGCTTTTTATCGTTGTCTTGATGTTGCTTTATGGTATTTCCGGTACATACCAGCCAGCAGTACAGGCAAGCGTCCCTTTGCTGGTATCGAAAGATAAGTTGATGGCTGGGAACGCTGTCATCAATCAAGTCAATACACTTTCCGGTCTGTTAGGGCCGGTGATCGGCGGCGTAATGTTTACTCTTTGGGGTATTTATCCGATTTTGCTTTTGAGTGCGGCGTGTTTTACTTTTTCCGCCATCATGGAAATCTTTATCCACATCCCGCATGAAAAGCGCCCGCGTGAAGTCGGCGTATTTCAGGTAGTCGGGATGGATCTGAAAGAAAGCTATCAGTTTGTAAAAACAGAAAAGCCTATTTTCTTTTCGGTGGTCTTTCTGGTGTCTATCTTCAACTTGGTTTTAAGCGCGGTGATGATTGTCGGAACTCCTATTCTCATTACACAGGTGTTAGGGATGTCTGACACCATGTATGGCTTCACGCAGGGGGCGCTGGCATTGGGTGGTTTGTGCGGCGGAATTTTAACCGCAATCGTATCGGAAAAGCTGAAAATTCAAAATTCGTATGTGCTACTTTTGGCTTGCTCTGCGGCTGTGGCAATTATGGGAATATCCCTCTTTTTGAATATGCCCGCTATTGTATCATATTGGGCAATCACTTTAATGAGCTTTGCGGCTATGGGTGCGTCTACGCTTTTTATGGTACAGATTTATACAATGGTTCAGACACAAACACCGCCGCAATTAGTAGGAAAAATTATGGCGGCACTAATTTCGATTGCGATGTGTGGCCAACCGATAGGGCAGGCGATTTATGGAGTCTTATTTGATCTTTTCGCTATGCACACATGGATAGTTTTAATTGGTGCCGCAGTTGCAGCACTTTTGATTTCTTTATATTCCAAAAGGATATTTAGCCAGTTGGAAAACAGCAAATAGTTCTCCGTTGCTGGCGGAAACAGCTCTGTATAAAAGAAAAACATACTTCGCATAAAAGCCGCTGTTTAACAGCAACGGTGTAACGGCGGTTTTGAAATAACAAATTTCAAGCCGCCGTTTTCTTGTCAAAAAATGAGAATACGGGGGGTGTGATAAAGTCGCCCTTTTTTAAGGATACGGCGGTGTCCGGGAGGTATCGCTGTGTCCTTTTTTATTTTTTATCCCCCTAATCTGTCAAAAAAAGCTCATCCGCCCAATGGGAGCAGTCTGGCGGCGGATGCGAAATATGGAAGTACATAAGTGAAAATATAGTTTCATGCGCTTGCGTGTCGTTGTGGCATACGAGCGCATTTTGTTTTGTCTGCTTTGGGACAAGTTGTCCCGAAGCAGGTAAAGGCGGCCCAGGCTGCCGATCTCCGCCGCCCTCCGTTCAGATCGCCATTCACACTCTAACCATCTGAACGGAGGAATTACAAATGACGACCATCAATTTGAAAGACTTTTATCCGTGGTACACCCACGATGAATACAAAGAGGTTTCCGTGGAAGTTGCCGACGAACTCCGGGCAAGCAGGCTATATGAGGCTGCCTATCAGCGGCGGATTGTCCGCAACAAGGCGCAGTATTCCCTCGATTGTGCGGACGGGATCGAATACTCCGCCTGCGTTTCTGAGCCCACCCCGCAGGAGCTGCTGGAGCGCATGGAGCTGTTCTGCCATCTGTGCGTTGCGCTCAATTCCTTGCCCGAAACGCAGGGCCGTCGGGTAGACGCCTGTGTGATCCTCGGCAAGAGCTATCGGGAGGTGGCTATGGCCGAAGGCGTGAGCAAAACTTCTGTGCAGGAGTCGGTTCAAAGCGGTTTGGCTACTATGAGAAAATATTTGAAAAAAGTTCTTTGATTGACCCTGCCACAGAGCCATTTTTTGTCCTTGGTATATGAGAGGAGTTACATCCGATCAACAACTGAATAGCGGCGGCCTCGAGCCATAGAGCGGGGAGCCGGGCGGCGGGTGCGCTGTGACTTCTCCGGAAGGAGAACGAGCGAACAACACCAGCGCCGCAAGTGGGACAAGCCACCCCACGGCCACGATCCGCAGTCGGACAAGCTGGCTGCTTGCCCCTCCGGGACGCCGCTCCCCTCGGGAGCGTCATGCTGAGTATTGCTGTCTTATGACGGGCCAAGGAAATGAGCGTGGCGCTCCCGAAACTTTTATCGAGGAGGAAACCAACATGAAGTATGATCCCGAACTGGCGGCCCTGCTTGCCCAGCCGTGGAGCAACAACGCTTGCCGTGGCTATGTCATCTACGCGATGGAGAACTGCGGGTTTTCTCCCAACGACATCCGGCGCGTGGTGGCGGAGCTCTATGAGGTTTTCGACATCCGCAGTCTGGAAGAGGCCCAGCAGCACTTTGAGGAAAGCTCTTACTGACTTCTGGACACTTTGTCCAGAGGTACATATCCGGCCAAAGGCCAGCACTTTCGCGGTGCTGGCCTTTGCTATGTTTCAAAACATTCTTTGATTGTATGGGAGGGATTTTATGCAGGCGCAGGTCAAATATGAAAGTGAAGTTAAATCGGCTGTTCTCGGAGATCGGACGATCACCGTCAAAAATCTCACCCCCGTTTTTTCCCTGCAGGAACAGGACAAGCGCAACCGCGAGATCGAGCGGCGACTGTTTGAAGTGTTCCGCAAGTATGCCGGGCAGCGGGGGTAGGCCGGAGTCATCCTTGTTGTAGGGGGGCGGCAGAGGTATAATATACTTGTAGGTTGGCTCCCAACGAACAGAAAGGGAGCTAATTATGGATAATAGAATTGATGCAATTTACGGGCGGCAGTCGATTGACAAAAAGGACAGTATCAGCATTGAAAGTCAATTTGAATTTTGCCGATATGAGTTAAAAGGCGGTGAGGGTAAGGAATACAAAGATAAAGGGTATTCCGGCAAGAACATTGAACGCCCCGACTTCCAGCGGCTCTTGCAGGACATCCGGCTGGGCTTGATTAAGCGGGTGATTGTCTACAAGCTGGATCGGATCAGCCGCTCCATTGTAGACTTTGCAAAGCTCATGGAGCTGTTCAAGCAATACGATGTGGAGTTTGTTTCCTGTACGGAAAAATTTGATACTTCCACCCCGATGGGCCGGGCGATGCTCAATATCTGCATTGTCTTTGCCCAGCTTGAACGTGAGAGCATCCAGATGCGTGTGCAGGACGCTTTCTATTCCCGGTGTGCCAAAGGCTACTATATGCGTGGCCGGACACCATACGGCTTTGATACCGAGCCTATCGTTATGGACGGGATCAAGACAAAGAAGCTGGTGGAAAATGCGGAAATGGATTTTGCCGAGCTCATGTTTCAAATGTATGCGGAGCCGGGCAATTCCTACGGCGATATAACCCGGTACTTTGTCAAACACTCCATCAAGGTCTATGACAAGGCGCTGCAACGGGCCTTTATCTCCAAACTGCTGAGAAATCCCGTTTATGTCCAGGCTGATATGGACATCTACGAATATTTCAAGGCCCAGGGCGTAAAAATCGAAAGTCCCCCGGAAATGTTCACAGGGGACAATAGCTGCTATCTCTATCAAGGGCGCGAGGGCGAGGAGCAAATCCTTGTGATTGCCCCGCACCAGGGGCGCATTTCTTCCCAGCTCTGGCTGACTGTTCAGCGCAAGCTGTCACAGAACACCTCTTTCCAGAATGGCCGCAAATGCCATAATACATGGCTGGCCGGGAAAATCAAGTGCGGACGCTGCGGCTATGCGCTGGCTGCTCTGAGAGCCCAAAATGGCGTTACCTACCTGCGGTGCAAACAGCGGGCGGAAAACGGGAGCTGTGAGGGGGCTGGTACGCTGACAGCGCAAAATATGGAGGCGTTTGTGTACGGCGAGATGGTTAAGAAGATGCAGAAATTCCACACGCTGAAAGGCGGAAAGGAACAAAGCTATAACCCGAAGCTGACCGCCGCCCGCGTTGCCCTCGCAAAAACAGAGAGCGAGATCGAGAAACTTCTGGACACTTTGTCCGGGGCAAACCCGCTGCTCCTGCAATACGCAAATAACCGTATTGAGGAACTGGATGCAGAACGTCAAAAGCAGTTAAAGCTGGTGGCCGATCTCACCGCTAATTCCGTTTCCGCTTCACAGATTGACAGCATTACGGGCTATCTGGATGATTGGGAGTCCGTGAGCTTTGACGATAAGCGCAAGGTGGTTGATATTCTCATATCACAAATTGACGCTACCAGTGAGAGTGTTACAATCCATTGGAAGATCTAAAACCTTTTCACTTGGCATTATGCCTTTGTAAAAAATAGTTTACCGCTGTTAAACAAAACATGGGCTAAAAATAAATGAAAGCATGGGAATGTGTTATTATTTCAACATGACATTTTCTTGTTGACAAAGGCTTGTACATTGCGTATAATGGAATTAGCTCGAGAGAGCTCAATTTTAGAAATTGTGTTGTTATTTTTCGTTCATGACGAAAGAGGGATGAAGATGAAGCTGCGAGACCTTGCAAGCGTTCGTAGCGGGCTGGTTTTATCAAGAAAACAGTCCAAGGAACGGGGAGGTGACCGTTATCCTCTGCTGAACCTGCGATGTATCCGGCAGGAAGGATCGGTTGATTTGGGAGAGGCTGACGTCTACGAGGCAAAAGAGCCGTTGAAGGATGAATATCTCACGCAAAGCGGCGACATTATCATGCGGCTCACCGCGCCATATACCGCCGTTTTGATCGATGAAACCACGGCCGGAATGGTCATCTCCTCAAACTTTGTGGTGATACGAACCGAAAGCGGGCTTCTATTGCCGGAATACCTTTTCTGGCTGCTGAACACCCAAAACATGAAACGGAAAATTTATGAAAACGCCACCAGCAACATGCTCGGTTCCGTCAAAGCAACCTTTCTGATGGACCTTGAGCTGACCGTCCTTGCTCTGGAACACCAGCGCAGAATCGCCCGCGTGAATCTGCTGGCAAAAAAAGAAGAACGGTTGCTCAAAGAATTGGCGAATGAAAAAGAAAAACTGTATGACATCCTCCTTAACCAAGCCTACAAGAGTGCAAAGAAAGGAAAATGAACATGACCACCAGAAAAGATATCGAGCAAGTCCTGTGGAACGCCTGCGACAGTTTCCGCGGAAAGATCGACAGTTCCCGCTACAAAGACTATATTCTCTCCATGCTGTTCGTGAAATATTTGAGCGATGTTTCCAAGGAAAAGCGCGAGGAGTACATCAAGCAGTATGACGGCGACATGCGCCGCGTGGAGCGCGCCATGAGCCGCGAACGCTTCGCCATCGACGAACATTCCACGTTTGATTACCTCTATGAAAACCGCAACGATGCGGAGATTGGTCAGAAGATCAACGTGGCGCTGAGGCAGATCGAGGATCATAACAGCGGAAAACTGCGAAACGTGTTTCGCGCCATCGACTTCAATTCTCAAGTGGATTTTGGCGAACCACGGGAGAAGAACGCGACACTCCGAAACCTGCTGGAGGACTTTCACGATCTCGATCTGCGCCCCAGCCAGCTGGGCTCTTCTGATATCATCGGCGATGCCTACGAATACATGATTGCCATGTTTGCCTCCGATGCCGGGAAGAAGGGCGGAGAATTTTTCACGCCCAGTCAGGTTTCTGAGCTGGTGGCCTCTCTGGTGGAGCCGAGGGAAAACGACCGCATCTATGATCCCACCTGTGGCAGCGGCGGCTTGCTGCTCAAGGCATATAAGAAGGTGCCCGGTGGCAAGGCAGCCCTCTACGGTCAGGAGCTCAACGCGCAGACCTGGGCGCTTTGCACCATGAACATGTTCCTCCATGGCGTGGATGACGCCCGGATCTGGCAGGGCGATACCCTCTCCAATCCGCAGAACATCGAAAATGACGGCCTCATGACATTTCAGGTGGTGGTGGCCAATCCACCGTTCAGTCTGGACAAGTGGGACAGCGGCTTTCTTGCGGACGCGGAGGCGGACAGCAAGGGCAAGAAAAAGATGTCCGCGGAGCTGGACCCGTATCACCGCTTCAACTGTGGCGTACCTCCTACCTCCAAGGGCGATTACGCCTTTGTGCTGCATATGCTGTCCAGTCTGGACGACCAAAACGGCCGCATGGCGGTGGTGCTGCCCCATGGCGTGCTGTTTCGCGGAGCCAGCGAAGGGCAAATCCGCCGCCGGCTGGTGGAAATGCGGCTGTTGGATGCCGTGATCGGCCTGCCTGCCAACCTGTTCTATGGCACCGGCATTCCGGCCTGCATTCTGGTGTTCAAGAAGAACCGCATTCGCGACGATGTGCTGTTCATCGACGCTTCCGGCGAAGGCAACTTTGAGAAGGGCAAGAACCAAAACATTTTGCGCGACAGCGATATTGCCCGCATCGTCAACGCCTACAAGGCACGGGAGAATGTGGACAAGTTCAGCCATGTAGCGTCTTTTGAGGAAATCAGGGAAAATGACTTCAACCTCAACATCCCCCGGTATGTGGATACCTTCGAGGAGGAAGAACTGGTGGATATCGACGAGGTGAAGCACAACATTGCCAGCATCGAGGCCGAACTGGCCCAGGTGCAGGCACAGATGAAACGCTATCTGGAGGAACTGGGTCTATGAGCGGCGAGCTGGCGAATACGGGCAAAATCCTGATCTATCAGAATGAGAAGGGCGATACCAAGATTGACGTCTATTTTGAGGACGACACCATCTGGATGGCGCAGCGCTCTATGGCGGAACTCTATCAAGTAACCCCGCAAAATATCACCACACATATTAAGCACATTTATGAGGATGGTGAGCTGGAGCAGGAACCAACCTGTAAGAGTTGCTTACAAGTTCAGATGGAAGGAACCCGTCAAATTCGCCGCGACATAAAATTCTACAATCTCGATATGATTCTGGCCGTGGGCTACCGGGTGCGGAGCAACGTGGGCATCCACTTCCGCCGGTGGGCCAGCAATGTGCTGACCGAGTATATGAAGAAGGGCTTTGTCCTCAATGACGAGCGGCTGCGCAATCCCCGGGAATTCGGCGCCGACTACTTTGATGAGTTGCTGGAACGCATCCGGGACATCCGGGCCAGCGAAAAGCGGGTTTATCAAAAGGTCAAGGAGATTTTCGCCCTTTCCGTGGACTACGACAGTCAAAGCCGGATCGCGCAGAATTTCTTCAAGTCGGTGCAGAACAAGCTGGAGTATGCCGCCACGGGCCATACCGCGCCGGAGATCATCGCCACTCGGGCGGACGCTTCCAAGGACAACATGGGCCTGACCGCTTTCAAGGGAGCCAAAGTGCGGCGGGGCGATGTGACGGTGGCGAAAAACTACATGACGCATGAGGAGATCAGCACGCTGAATCTGATCGTGAACATGTACCTGGACTATGCGGAGCTGCAGGCCAAGGGACACCACCCCATGCACATGGCTGACTGGGAAAACAAGCTGGGGGATTTCCTACGCTTCAACGGCCGGGAGGTTTTGGGAAACTTCGGGACCGTGAAGCGGGAAGTGGCGGAAAAGCTGGCGCTGGAGCAGTACGAGCAGTATGATGCCCACCGCCGGGCGCGGGAAGCGGCGGACGATGTGGACGAGCTGGCGGCGGATGTGAAGCGGTTGAAGGGGTGAGGGAGAGAATGGAAGCAATATTGTCGTGGCTTGCAAAGAATCTGAATTGGGTCGTTCCTATGGTTATCACAGCCATTTTTTCGGCTTTGAATATTCGCTTGGCCGTTATAAACCGGAATGTGGCAGAGAATCAGGTGAAACTTCAAAATGATTCGTTCTGCTATCAGTTGTTTGAACGCAGGATGGCAATTTACACATCTATCAAAGAGAACATTTCAACGATTATGACGGACGGCACAGCCTCCATCCCCTTTATGAACAAGTACTTGCAAGATACCAGAGATGCTCTGTTTCTGTTTGGGGACGAGATTGCGGGCAAGATCGACCAGCTTTACAAAATGATAGTGGAGTTGCGTACGGTTTCCGTAAAGCTGGAGCACGATGCCAAAACAGGAAATACGTCTCCGGCTCACGACAAATTATGTGAGCGGGAATGCGAGTTACTGAAACAGATCAGTAACTTTGGCTCACACCTGAGGGAAGACTTTTCTCCTTATATCTCTTTTGGGGATTATCGCATTGGGCAAAGGGCGGTGAGAGAATGAGACCGGAAATCAGGCAGCGAATTGAGATGATTCGCCGGGGCGAAGTGCCGGAGGGGTACAAAAGATCGACAGATAGGATCATTCCTAACGACTGGTATGATTATCAACTTGGTGACGTGGGCGAAGTCTTAATGTGTAAACGGGTATATGCAAATCAGACAAGCGAAGTCGGTGAAATCCCCTTTTATAAAATAGGGACATTTGGCAAAGCGGCGGATGCGTTTATTTCAAGACAGCTTTATGAAGATTACAGAAGAAAATACTCATATCCCCAAAAAGGTGATATATTAATTTCTGCTGCTGGCACCTTGGGGAAAACTGTTGTATATGACGGACAAGAAGCCTATTTTCAAGATTCAAATATAGTTTGGCTAAAAACGGATGATAGAAAATTGTCGAACAAATATTTAATTCACTATTATCAAATTATCAATTGGCCAACACCAGAAGGGGCTACAATTCAGCGACTGTATAACGGTATCATTCGTGAAGCCCATATAGTAGCGCCTGCGGTATCAGAGCAGCAAAAAATTGCCGCCATTCTCACCACCCAGGACAAGGTGATTGAGCTGAAAGAAAAGCGACTGGCTGAAAAGCTGCGGCAGAAAAAGTATCTCATGCAGCAGCTTTTGACCGGGAGGAAGCGCCTGACGGGGTTTAATCTAGCATGGAAAAAAACAAAATTAAAAAATATACTGCATGAAAGAAAAACATATTCCCCAAAAGGATTGGAATATCCACATGTTACATTATCAACAGAAGGCATTTTCCCCAAAAGCAATCGTTATGACAGGGATCATCTTGTAAGAAATGAATACAAGGAATATAAGATTACACATAAAGGAGACGTTTGTTACAACCCGGCAAATTTAAAATTCGGTGTAATTTGTGAAAACACCTTTGGAGATGCAATTTTCTCTCCAATTTATGTGACATTTGAAGTGAACCAAAATGTATGCAAGGAATACCTGGCTAATTATCTCATGCGCTGGGACTTTATCAATGCTGTAAGAAAATACGAAGAGGGAACAGTATATGAACGTATGGCCGTAAAACCAGAAGATTTCTTAAAGTTTGAAATCTTACTTCCTCAGATTGATGAACAATATGCCATTGCTCAAGTTCTCTCCACCGCCGACCGCGAAATCAGCCTGCTCCGACAGGACATTGAGCAGGAAAAACAAAAGAAAAAAGCCCTGATGCAGCTGTTGCTGACGGGGATTGTTCGTACTACTGTATAGCTTAAAAAGGAGGACTTTATAATGAGTAAACACCAAACCACCACCTCAGAAAAAGCAAGAATGGCCATCTGCTACGATTTTGATAAAACGCTTTCTCCTGATGACATGCAGGCTTTCACACTCATTCCGTCATTTGGAATCGACAAAGCAGAATTCTGGACCGAGTCAAATAAACTGGCTCAGGACAAGCTGATGGACAAGAATTTGGCATGGATGTATGAGTTGACGCGATATTCTAATTTCAAAAACAAATCGCTTAAGAAAGAGTATTTTCAGGAAGTTGGAACCCGAATTCCCTTGTATAGAGGAGTAGAGACCTGGTTTGATCGGATGAATAAATATGCTGCTAGTAAAGGAATCGAATTGCAGCACTATATTATTTCTTCTGGACTTAAAGAAATTATTGAAGGAAGTTCGATAGCCAGCAAGTTTAATCGTATTTATGCATCCTCTTACTTGTACAATACAGATGGTATAGCAATATGGCCTACACAAGCCATTAACTATACAAACAAAACACAATATATTTTTCGAATTGCTAAAGGCTTTTTTGAAGAATACGACGAGCGTGTAAATGATAGTATGGAAGAGTCTCAACTGTATATTCCTTATGAAAATATCGTCTATATTGGAGATAGTGAAACGGATATTCCATGCATGCGTCTAGTAAAAAGCAAAGGGGGCTATGCAATAGGAGTATTTGACCCAGAAAAGAACAATCGCAAAAGGGTATATCAACTTTATAATGACAAAAGAATTAACTTCTATGCGCCGGCGGACTATTCTTCTCGTAGTAGTTTGTCAAAGTGTATGAGGAAAATTATCGACGAAATTGCAGCACATGAGCAGATAAGATCCACCCAACAATCGCTGGAGATTCCAGCCCGAAAGTTCAAAGCCTATACACAGCTTCGAGAAATACTTGATGAGGTAAATGTTCCTAGCAAGCAAAAGAAACAGATGGAAAAGGATTTGGAACAAATCAAAAATTCCATAGATGGGAATATTGACTGAGGTTGTGAACGTAATGTGCAATATTTATGTAGCTGATGCCTATCTTGAAAAATACAGCAGCCAGCAGCCGGCCCTGGAGCTGCTCCAGTCCATGGGATATACCTACATTTCCCCGCAGGACTGCGAGGCTCAACGGGGCAGCCGGTACCATGTGCTGCTTAAGGACATTCTGCGCGGCCAGCTGCGGCGCATCAACCGCTATGCCTTTGCCGGCGCGGAGAATGAGTTTTCCGCCGCCAACATCGAGCGCGCCATGGAGGATCTGGAGCAGGAGCCAGCCGCCGAAGGACTGGTACGCGCCAGTGAAAAAATTTATGACGCGCTGCTGCTGGGTAAAAGCTATCCCGAAACCGTGGGCGAGGGGATGACCCTCAGCTTTAACCTCCGATACATTGACTGGGAGCATCCGGAAAACAATCTGTTCCATGTGACGCAGGAGTTTGCCGTGGACAGCCGGGACAAGCTCCATAATGCCCGGCCGGATATCGTATTGTTCATTAACGGCATCCCCTTTGCGGTCATCGAATGCAAAGCCCCGCAGGTCAGCGTGGAGCAAGCCGTGGAGCAAAATGTGCGCAACCAGCAGAAGGAGTGTATCCCCCAGCTCTATCAATTCGCTCAGATTGTGATAGCGGCCAACAAAAACGCCGTCAAATATGCCACCGCAGGCACCGCCAAAAAGTTCTGGAACGTGTGGAAGGAGCAGGACACCGCCTTTCTGGAGGATGCGTTGGCCCGGCACGTAACCGGCCGCATGCCCACCGAGCAGGACCGAAACCTGATCTCTCTGCTCAGCAGGGAACGGGCCATGGAGCTGATCCGCTACTTTGTGCTCTTTGACGCCAACGTGAAAAAAATCTGTCGGTATCAGCAGTATTTTGCCATCAAGGAGATCGTCAGGACCATTGCGCAGCCTGATGAAAAGGGCAACCGGCAAAGCGGCGTTGTCTGGCACACGCAGGGCAGCGGCAAAAGCCTGACCATGGTAATGCTGGCGAAGTATCTCCTGATGGAGCTGTCGGATTGTAACCCGAAGGTGGTTATTGTCACCGATCGTAAAGATTTGGACCGGCAAATCACAGCCACATTTGCCCATACCCGCCTCAGTCCGGCACGGGCCGCCAGCGGGCGGCATCTGGTAGAGCTGCTGGGCAGCGGCAAGGCGGATGTGGTCACCACCATTATCAACAAGTTCAACACCGCCGAAAAGCTGGAGCACAGAAACCTTTCGCGGGATGTGTTCCTGCTGGTGGATGAAAGCCACCGCTCCAATTATGGCCTGCTTGCCACCAAAATGCGCACGGTGTTCCCAAATGCCTGTTATATCGGCTTTACCGGTACCCCGCTGATGAAGAGCGAGAAAAACACCATGGCCAGGTTTGGCAAGTTGATCCACAAATACACCATCAAGGACGGCGTGGACGACGGGGCCATTGTCCCGCTGATCTATGAAGGGCGGTTCGTGGAGCAGAACGTGGATGAGGCCAACATTGACCTGTGGTTCAAGCAGACCACCAAGCGGCTCACAGAGGCACAGCGGGAGGACCTGTCCCGCAAGTGGAGCAGCATCCGCCGCCTGACCTCCACCGATGCCCGCATCAGGCGCATTGCGCTGGATATCAACGAGCACTTCATGGAGGGATATAAACGCACCGGTTTCAAGGCTATGCTGGCTACCAATTACAAGCGGGACGCCGTGCGGTATCTGGAATGCTTTGAGCAGCTGGGCGACCTGGAGTGCGCCGTGGTGATCTCGCCTCCCGATCTTCGGGAAAGCGTGGACGACATGGACGAGGGCTCCGACGATAAGGTCATCGCCTACTGGAACAAGATGATGAACCGCTACGGCGATGCAGACACCTATGAAGAAGCGATCAAAAACCAGTTTTGCGCCGGGGATATCGACATCCTCATCGTGTGCAGCAAACTCCTCACTGGCTTTGACGCGCCCATCTGCCAGGTGCTCTACATCGACAAGGAGCTCAAGGAACACGGGCTTTTGCAGGCCATTGCCCGCACCAACCGGCTCTATGAGGGCAAGGACTACGGCCTGATTGTCGACTATCGCGGACTGATCGAAAAGCTGGATGCCGCCATGGACCTGTACAGCGGCGCGGGACTGGAGAACTTTGACGGCAGAGACCTTAAAGGGGTTGTGGTGGATGTCATGTCCTGCGTGGGTGGCCTTCGGGACGCCTACACCCGACTGGCCGAGCTGTTTGCCGGGCTGAAAAATCCACGCGATATCGAAGAAGTCGAGGTGTTTCTTGCCGACGACAAGATACGGGAGAGCTTTTACCAGCTGCTTTGCGCGTTTGGCAAAGCATTGAGTCTGGTGCTGAACGCAGAGCAGGCCTATGCCGCGTTTCCCCAAGATGAATTAAAGCAGTATCAAAACGCTTTCGTGTTCTTTTCCAAGGTACGCCGCAGTGTAAAAATCCAGTATTGCGACGCGATCGACAACCGGGAATATGAGCCCCTGATGCAAAATCTGCTGGACACGCACCTTTCGGTAGCCGGGCTCAAGCAAATCACCAGCCCTATCAACATTCTCAGCAAGGATGATTTCGAGCACGAGCTGGAGCAGCTGGGCACGCTTCGGGCAAAAGCGGACGCCATTACCAGCAAGCTCAACCGCAGCATCAGCGAAAAGCATGATGAAAACCCCGCCTATTATGACAGCTTCTCCAAGCGGATTAAGGAAGCTCTGGAGCAATACAAGGAAAAGGTGATCTCCGAGGCAGAGTATCTTGCAAAGATGCGTGCCATCATGGAGGACTATCACGCCGGAAGAACGACTGTAACCTACCCGGAAGCTATTCGGAACAACGTCCACGCGCAGGCATTTTACGGCGTAATATCAGCGGTGTTTGATGCGGCCGACGAAGCGGAAGTCTCCCCTGATTTCGCGGCGGAGATCGCGGAGGAAATCACGAAAATCATTGCGAAACACAGTCAGGTGGACTGGACCAGCAGCAAGACTATCCATGACCGTATCTCGCAGGATATCGACGATCTGTTCTATGCGTATGAAAAGCAGCGCGGCCTGAAGCTATCCTTTGAAACCATCGACAAAATCATTGAAAACGTAAAAACCGTTGCGCTTCGGAGGTTTTGACCAAGATGCCACAGGAAAGGACCATATTATACGCCGGTGCCCCCCTTCGCTATCTGCTGGAGCAAAAGCCGGTGAAAAACCTAAACTTGCGCATTCACAGGGACGGCAGCGTATTCGTTTCCGCCCATCCTGCCATTTCGGTTGAAAGGGTCGACGCCTTTGTGGCAGGCAAAGGCGGCTATATTCGCTCAGCACAGAAAAAATACCGGGAGATGGCTCAGTATGCGCCACAGCCCAAGCAGTACGTCAGCGGAGAAACCTTTTACCTGCTCGGCAGAGGCGTCCGTCTGAGCGTTGAAAAGAATGTGCGGGATACTATTTGGAACGATGGCGTCTATCTATACCTTCAAACAAAAGACCCGGATGATTTTTCCAAGAAGCAAAAACTTATCACAGCTTATCTGAACGAGCAATGTCACGCTGTTTTCAGTGAGATCCTTTCAGAAATCTATCCGATATTTCAAAAATACGGCATTCCCATGCCGGCCTTGCGCATCCGCAACATGGAAACCCGCTGGGGCTCCTGCCTGGCCCAAAAGGGCATCATTACGCTAAATAAACGCCTACTGGAGGCGCCTCGGCACTGCATCGAATATGTCGTGATGCATGAGCTTTGCCACTTCCTTCATCCCGATCACTCAAAGCGCTTTTACACCTTCCTCACAACGCTGATGCCCGATTGGCGGGAGCGCAAGTCCATTCTGGACCAAAACGCCGCATTCTGGCTGTAAATGGCTAGACGCATGAGGCGGGAAACCTCTGCTCAGCGCAGATCGATTATTATATCGTGTATCTGGAACTGCTGCGCAGAGGCTATGCCATCACCGTGGGAAGAGCAGGGAATAAGGAGATCGACTTTGTGTGCGACAAGCGGGGAGAAAAGCTCTACGTGCAGGTTGCGTATTTGCTCGCTTCGGAGGAGAACGTGGCGCGAGAGTTTGGGGCATATGACGGCATCCGGGACAACTTCCCCAAATATGTGGTTTCGCTGGATGCCTTTGATATGAGCAGGAACGGAATCAAGCACCGGAATCTTTGCGATTTCCTTTTGATGCAGGAGTGGAATTGAAGCTAAGCGCAAGGGGCTTTTGACTTTCGGAGCTCCCTTGTTGCACTCCGTTTTTCACTTTTTCCTGTATCGTTGCGGATGCACCGGATAGGCTTTCGCCTTTCCTCTCATGTTGTTGGGATTTTTGATCATTTTGGACAGGCTCAGAATTCGCAGAAACGCCGAGAAATCCTCTGAGGAAATCTTTTCAAAGGGGATCTGCATCTTGTCGCAGAATACGTGGATCATCGTTTCCGTAGAACTGCCCTGCTGAATATCCCGCTGGAATTTATCCTTGATATCCTCCAGCGTGGGCTGCGGGTCGGCGGTGGTCTTGTCTTTTCGATGCGCTTCCCGGATGTCCCGGAGGATGCTGTCCAGATCGTCATGCAGGATGTGGCTGAAAAAGTCGCTCTCCTGCACCTGCCCCAGTTCTAACGTCCGCACATAGAGGTTGTTTTCTCCAGGCGCGTATTTGCCTAGGATGGTCTGCCGGGTAGCTTCCAGAATAAGGTTCATCTGGTCCACCCGCATATCCGCGATCCGGTCGATGAAGATTTCCATATCCACCATCAGCCGTTGGAAGTTGGAATGCGTGGCAAGTTCGCAGAGCAGCCGGTTGTTGATTTTGCCGCTGCTTAAAAGGGTTACCATATCGTCACTCAGATGCAGAGCCTGAAGTTCTGCGTTTGGGTGATTTTTATTTTCGGACAACCCCAGCAGATAGTCCGTGGATACGCCATAGAAATTCGCCAGCGTCGCGATCGCAAACGGGCTGATATCCTTGTAGTCATCGGTTTCATATTTTCCCAGTGCCGATTTGGACAGACCGGTCTGCTCCGCCAGCTGTTCCAGCGTCAGGTGGCGCTCCTTGCGCAGGTCCTGAAGCCTTTCCGGGATCGTCAGCTTTACATACATCCAAAGTCCCCTCCCGATATTGCTTTTTCCATTATCTTCATTATAACACGATTCCATAAGCGTGGAAATATACGGATTTTGAGCGCTTTTCCGACGTTTTGGATATACGGGAACGGGCCTCTTTTTTTTGTAAACTGGTTCTTGTCGCCGGGACATGAACCTTGAAACAGGTTTATCAATCGGGAGGCTTGGCTCTGCGGTAAAAAAAGAAAGGGAGGAAATTTACTATGAAACTGAGCATGAAGGAAAAGAAGATTCTTTACGCTTTCGCCTGTCCCAGCCATGATAACATGGTGGCACGGCTGAAATGGCTGACGGCCCTGACCGTTGATCCGGAGGCAAAACGCTGGATGCTGGAGCTGGCCCGGAAGATGGAGACGGAGGTAGATGAAAGCAGGCACGAGGCCTTTTACCACCGGCTGCGCAGAGAGATGGACGAATACCACCGTCTCAAGCGCAGTTTGCATGCGCTTAAAGCTAATGAAAACGATGAGGAGGGGTGGCGTGACGAAACTGTCCAGGTATGAGAAAGAAACCGTCATCAACTGGAACGAAGCGGAGAAACTTGCCAGCATCTATACCTTCAACGCTGGGTTGAAGCGCAGGCTGGCGGATTTCAGCCGGAGGTATCCCATGCTGTGCCGCTTGGAGCTAAATACGCCGGAAGGCGGCGTGACCTATGTGCTAGACAAGGCCAGACTGTCCATTCGGCTGGTGCCGCCGTACAGCGAAGAACGGCTGGCCGCAGCCAGAGCGTACGCAAAGGAACATGGTTTTCAGACGGTAGAAAAAACGTCTGAAATGGGTGCTCTTTCTGAAAAAACACCGGGTCTGCATCCGGCGCCTTGATCGGCAATCCCTAAGGGCGTATTCCGCATCCACCTTCCGCCGTCAGAGGCAAATGCGTGGATGCGGAGCCGGTGAAAGCGGCGGAAATTGCATGGGCGATGGACGCCGGCTTTGCCGGTGCGGGTGTGCAGAGGGCAGCCAGCCCTTTGCGCCGGGGTGCAGGTGCGGCAGCGCACTGCTGGGGTCAAGGGGCAACGCCCATTGGCCGGGTGCAGGGCGGCAGCGCCTGTCGGGAATCCAAAGGGCAGCGCCCGTGGCCCAGTGAAGTGTTGAAAGCGAAGCGCCCCGAAGGGGTTCGACACTTTGTACTGGGTATTACCTGTCGAAACAGGAGCCCTTCGGGGGAACGAAAGCAACTCCGCCAAGGAAATAAGCAACCCAACAAAAGAGAAGGAGGTGACCACCCATCACAAATCAAAAGCAGCGGGTATCCCGTCACAATGGCCGTGCGGGAAAGCACGGCGTCTACAACCCCAGGCACAACGACCGCAGCTTCGATGTGAAGAACGCGGAGAACATCGCCGGGGAGCGAACCCGGCTGAACCTGTACTGGGACTGCGCAAACGGCCTTCGCACCCATGAGGAGAACAGCCGCTTCCCGACCTTCACCCAGCACGAGCGGATCGAATATGAGCGTCGGTACGGGGCGTTCGTTGCGGGGCAGAACCAGCGCAACACCAAAGCCGGTCATGCCAAGCGCAATCGAACCATTGACGATCTGCTGGGGGACGCATGCATCTGCCCGGAAGAAACCATCTACCAGATCGGCAAGGAGGGCGACTGCCCGCCGCCCGAGGTGCTGACTGCCGTGGTGCTGGCATTTTTTGCAACCATGGAAGAGCGCTTCGGCGCCAACGTCCATGTGCTGGACTGGGCGCTGCATCTGGACGAGACCAGTCCCCATATCCACGCCCGGCAGGTGTTCGATATCGAAAACCGCTACGGCGAGCGGGAACCCAAGCAGGAAAAGGCGCTGGAAGCCCTGGGCATCCCGCTGCCTGACCCGGCGAAGAAGCCCAGCAGAACCAATAACCGAAAGGTGACCTTCGATCATCTGTGCCGTGATCTTCTGCTCGCAATCTGCCGTGAACACGGGCTGGAGGTGGAGACCGAAGCCATCTATGGCGGCAGGGCCAGCCGGGAAAAGAACGACTACATCATCGAGGCCCAGCGCGAAAAAATCGCAGAACTGGAGAAGCGCAACGCGCAGCTGACAGAGGAAAACACCAATCAGGCCCGACGGCTTGCGCAAAAAGCCGCCGAACTGGACCACAAGTTGGATTCGCTGCATCATGTGTATACGCTGCTGGAGACCGTGTCAGAGACGGCGTACAATCAGGCTTTATCCGTTGTGGCGGATATGACCATCCGGGAAACGCAGAAAGCAAACAAAGCGGTCATCACAGCACAGATGGAGCAGGTTTACGCGCAGGATGGTTTTATGCTCCCGCATACCCGCAGGCTGATTCTCCAATGGCTGGAAAACGCCAGGAAGGCCATCGAGCTTTCCGCCAAGTCGGTGCTGAAAAGGGCAATGACAGTGCTTCGAAAGCCGGAAGACCGCGCCGCCGGCGTGAGGCGCATCCGGGAACAGGCCCGGCCCTTGATCCGTGAGGTGCTGCAAAGCTACAAGGCGCAGTTCAAAGAAACGAAAACCCGCCATTACGACATGGAACGCTGATGGATCACCATGCACATTCCTGTTTTCAGAAAGAAGGTGTTTATGAACCTGTTTGAAACCGTTAAGACTGCCATTTCCGTAGGGCAGGCAGCTAAGCGCTACGGGCTGACCGTTGGAAAAAACGGCATGTGCTGTTGCCCCTTTCACGCGGACAAGACCCCGTCCATGAAGCTCAACGAAGCCTATTACTATTGCTTCGGATGCAAGGCTCATGGGGACGTGATCGCCCTGACCGCACAGCTGCTGCACCTGCCGCCGGGAAGCGCGGCAGCAGAGTTGGCGCAGGCCTTCCACGTGGACATCAGCGCCTGCCAGGGCCGGGGAAAGGAGCGAAGGAGGCAGCACTACCAGCCGGATACGGTTGCCCTGGCCCATCAGCTGGCCGCCATCCGCGAAAAGGACACCGCCCGGGAGCGGGATGCATGGCTCAGGCATGCACAGAAGGTGCTGACCACGTATCTGAGGCTGCTCCGGACGTGGAAGGAGCGCTATGCCCCTCGCCCTGGGGAGGATGTCTGGCATCCGCTGTTTCAGGAGGCGTGCCAGCGGGAGGCATGGGTGGAGGAGCTGCTGGCTCAGAGCGACGATCCCCTAGAGCGGGACTTTCTCTATGACGCCTGCAAGAAGGAGGTGGATGCCATTGCGGAATGAATCGCCCGTGACCAACCGGGAGCCGCCCATGAGCCAGGAAGGGCTGGATGCATCCTATGCGGCCATCCGGGAGGCGCTGGAAAAAAACAATCGGGGCAACGTGGTCAACTCCCTGCAAAATTGCGTCCTGGCGCTGACCCACGATCCTCTGCTGGGCGGACACATCCGCCGGAACCTGTTCAACGAACGCCTGACCATCGACTGCCCTCTGCACTGGGTGCGGGAATCGTCCGTCATCAGCGATACGGACCTGGCCTTTCTTCAGCTGCATCTGGAGCGGCACTACGGGCTCAAGGCGGAGCGCTGCCTGCCGGGGGCGCTGAAAATCGCCGCCACGGACAATGCCTTTCACCCCGTGCAGGAACGCCTGCGCGCCCTGCGCTGGGACGGCGTTCCCCGGGTGCGGAACGCCCTGCACCATTTCCTCGGCGCGGAGGTGAACGACTACCACGAGCGCTGCCTGCGCACCTTCATGCTGGGGGCAGTGAAGCGGGTGTTTCAGCCGGGGTGCAAGTTTGAGCTGATGCTGGTGCTGGTGGGCGGCCAGGGCGCGGGCAAGTCCACCTTCCTGCGCAGCCTGGCCATGGAGCCGGACTGGTTCTCGGACGACCTGCGCAACCTTAGTGACAAGGACGTGTTTCACCGGCTGAACGGGCGGTGGATCATTGAAATGTCCGAAATGGTGGCCACCGCCAACGCCCGGAGCATTGAGGAGATCAAGGCCTTCCTCTCCCGGGACCGGGATTTCTGCCGCCTGGCCTACGACCGCTTCGGCGCGGACCATCCCCGGCAGTGCGTGTTCGCGGGCACCACCAACCGCATGGATTTCTTGCCCATGGATCGCAGCGGAAACCGACGTTTCCTCCCCGTGCAGGTGGACGCCAGCAAGGCCGACTGCCACATCCTGGATGACCCGGAGGAGTCCAGGGCGTATTTTGAGCAAATGTGGGCGGAAATCATGGCGCAGTATGATTCCGGGGCGTACACCACCTATTTGTCCAAGGCGGAGGAAGCAACGCTCCTGCATGAGCAGGAGGCCTTTGCCCAGGAGGACACCCTGGCCGGGCGGATCTATCACTATATGGATCAGTTCCAGGGAGACAAGCTCTGCACCATGCAGATTTTCAAGGAAGGGCTGGACCATATGTTCGATGAGCCGAAAGCCTATGAGACCCGGGAGATTCGGGAGATCGTGGACGCGGGCATCCGCCGGGGCGAGATCAAGGGCTGGCGCAGGTATGAGAACAACCGGCGCTTTGCCAAGTACGGCCGTCAGCGGGGCTGGGAGCGCATGATCCCGGAAAAAGTGCCGGAACCGCAGCAGCTGGCATTCATGGTGGTGGACGAACCAGACCTGCCCTGGAAGGATGAACCCGAAGGGCAACAGTCGTTGCCGGAGCGTTGACGCCTTCGTTGACGGGTCAAACCTTGATGTTGCAAGGGTTTCCGGCCTTTTGACCCACTTGACAACAGAGAAATGGTGAATAAAGAAACAAGACAAAAGCTGTGGGAGCTTCGCAACAAAAGAGTAAAAACCACTGTTGCCGCGTTGCCACAGCTTCTGTCTATGCCATATCCAAAAGAAAGAGAGGTCGATTCATGTATCGCAGAAAATATTCTGCAAAGTTCACGGAAGCGGGGCAGCCGTTCGTGAAGGGACTGGCTCAGCTGTCGCCGTTTATGACCATCCCGGAATTGCAGGCATATTTGCACATCTGCCGCCGGACGGCCTATACGCTGGTGCATCAGGAGGGTTTCCCGGCCTACCGGGTGGGACGCTCCATCCGCATTGACCGCAAGGAGCTGGAGGACTGGATGCGCAGGCGTTCCGCCAGCACAATGACCTGAAACCCCAAATATGCATTGCCCCTGCGTCCTTGATCTGGTATCATAAGGGCGGGCGGATACCGTCCTGCACCTTGACAACTGAACCGGAAAGAAACGCAGGGGCATTTTTACTGAAGGAGGAAAACAGATGCCCCGGCAGACACTGACCAAACGCGCCGACGGGCGCTACGCCTGCAAATATGAAGGCCGTTTCTTTTATGGTAAAACAGCCAATGAGGCGTTTCGCAAGCGTGATGATTACGTCCGCATGCAGGAACGAGGATATAACATGGGCCTGATCGACACATCCTTTGCGGAGTATGGGGAGACCTGGCTTGACACCTATCGGACCAAATGCAATCCCATGCAGTATCGACAGTATCAGAGCTTCATCGACTATGCTTCTGAGCATTTTGGTAAAAAGATGCTAAGAAGTATCACGGCCACCGATGTTCAGCGACTTTACAACACGCTGGCAGGCTATTCTCAGAGCCACATCAACAAGTTTGCTTCCACGATCCGCAGTATCTTCCGAGCAGCTTTGCAGGATGGTGTCGTGATTCGCAGCCCTGCGGAGATGGCGCAGCCACCGAAGGGAGAGGCTGGAAGCCACAGAGCCCTTGAAATCTGGGAGCGGGAGTTGATTGAGACAACCTATGCGGAGCACGACTTCGGTCCGGCCGCCATGGTGATGCTGTATACCGGCCTTCGCCGGGGTGAAGTGCTGTATCTGGATGTGGACCGGGATGCGGACTTTCAGAAGAAAACAATCACTGTGCGCGGCGCGGTGTCCTTCTGCAAGGGAAACTGTGGCATGGTTACCGAAGGTAAAACAGTCAATGCACGCCGGACCATCCCCATGGCTGATCCGCTGGCGGAGGCCTTGCGGGGCCACCATGGGCTGCTGTTGACCAAGGAGAACGGCGGCATGATGTCGCAAGCCGCCTTTGAGCGGAAATATCAGTCCTATATCACTTTTCTGGAGCGCAAACTCAACGGCTATCCCAGATGCCAGTACGGGCGTACCCGGGCGCACAAGGCTTTGCTGGCGGAGGGTAAGCCGCTGCCGCCCTTCAGGGAAATCGACATTCGCTGCCATGATTTCCGCGTGACCTTCTGTACTACCTGCTACAATGCGGGCATTCCGCCCAAGACCACCCAGATCTGGATGGGCCATGCGAACACGAAGCTCGTGATGGATGTCTACACCAAGCTGACTGTAGAAAAGGAAAAGGCGGACGCGTTGCGGCTGAACAATTTTCTCAGCCGGAGGGGTGTGAAAGAACAGGAAACAGGAAAGGAAATAAACGTGGAATCCCTTGCAAAATAAGGAGCTGACGGCGGTGCCATATGACTACCATTTGACTACTTGCAGGCCGTAAAATTGCGTTGCAAAGGGTTGCAAATCGTCCCCAAGGGCATTTTTGAGGAAAACAAGGAAGTTCGAGAGCAGCGGAAGGCAATACATAAAAATGTGTTATCTGGTCATGTATTTGGTCAAACACTGCTGTTTTCTGCCCCAAAACGCAAAAAAAGAAGCAGCTTTGCAACTGCTTCCTTGGTGAGCCCGGCGGGATTCGAACCCACGACCTTTTGATTCGTAGTCAAACACTCTATCCAGCTGAGCTACGAGCCCACATGCTTCGCTGAAAGAGCAGCATGCTCTCTCAAACCAGCCTAGTTATTATAGCAGAAGAAAAACAAAATTGCAATACATGCCGCCAATTTTTTTTCGCCTTATTTGAATGAGCGGCGAAAGGGAAGCATCTGTTGAGAGAACTCCACGATTTCCGAACGCATAAAAATTTTTATAAAAAAATGTTCGCCTTTTTTCTTTACAAAGCGCCAAAGCTGGTGTATCATAAGCAGGTCCCTTAGGTTTTTATGTCGATTACAGGAGGATGGAACGCAATGAAGAAGCTGGTAAGCATGCTGCTGGCGCTGTGCCTGGTTCTGGGTGTAACCGCGGCGAGCGCCGCGGTTCCCGCGGAAGAAATCAAGGTGGGCTACATCTGCATCGGTGACGAAAACGAAGGCTATTCCGCCAACCACATCAATGGCCTCAAGGCCGCGCAGGAAGCCCTGGGCATCAGCGACGACCAGGTGATGATCAAGTACAACATTCCCGAGACCGAAGCCGCTTACGAAGCCGCGGTTGACCTGGCCGAAAACGGCTGCGACATCATCTTCGCCACCAGCTTTGGCCAGGAGAGCTATGTGTTCCAGGCCGCTGCCGAATATCCCGACATTCAGTTCTGCCACGCGACCGGCACCGCCGCCAGCACCAGCGAGCTGACCAACGTCCACAACTACTTCACCGCCATCTATGAGGCCCGCTATGTCAGCGGCGTTGTGGCCGGCATGAAGCTCAATCAGATGATTGAGGACGGCACCATCACCGCCGAGACCGCCAAGATCGGCTATGTGGGTGCGTTCCCCTTCGCTGAGGTTATCTCCGGCTACACCAGCTTCTTCCTGGGCGCCCGCAGCGTGTGCCCCTCCGCGACCATGGAGGTACGCTACACCAACAGCTGGTCCGACATGGCTCTGGAGAAGGAGACCGCCGAAGCCCTGATCGCCGATGGCTGCGTGCTCATTTCCCAGCATTCTGATACCGTGGGCCCCGCCACCGCCTGTGAGGCTGCTGGCGTGCCGATCGTGGGCTACAACATCTCCATGATCCCCACCGCTCCCACCCAGGCCCTGACCTCCGCTGCCTGCAACTGGGGCGCCTATGTGACCTACGCCATCCAGTGCGTGATCGACGGCACCGAGATTCCCAAGGACTGGTGCCATGGCTATTCCGACGGCGCAGTGCACATCACGGAGCTCAACGAGGCTGCCGTGGCCCCCGGTACCGCTGAGAAGGTGGCCGAGGTTGAGGCCGCGCTCAAGGACGGCACGCTGCATGTGTTTGACTGCTCCACCTTCACCGTGGGCGGCGAGGAACTGACCACCTACACCACCGCCTATGGCCTGGAAGGCACCGAGATGGTTTCCGACGGCTACTTCCACGAGTCTGAGGTGCGCAGCGCTCCCTACTTCGATATCATCATCGACGGCATCAACGCGGTCGTCGAGGAGTAAGCGACGCGTTTACGGCTCTGCCCTGCCGCCCGTCAGGGCGGCAGGGCGTTCTTTCATTTCTATACAACAGCCCGGAGGGAACAGCTTTGCAATCCAATGCAATGATCGAGATGCGCGGCATCACCAAGCATTTCGGCTCGGTGGTCGCCAACGAGAACGTGGATCTGACCGTGCGCCGCGGCGAAATCTTAAGTGTGCTGGGCGAGAACGGCAGCGGCAAGACGTCGCTGATGAACATGCTGGCCGGCATTTACTTTCCGGACGCGGGCCATATCTATGTGGAGGGCCGCGAGGTGGTCATCCGCTCGCCCAAGGACGCCTTCGCCCTGGGTATCGGCATGATTCACCAGCATTTTAAGCTGGTGGATGTGCTCACCGCGGCCGAAAACATCATTCTGGGCCTTCCGGGAAAGCTGCGGCTGGACATGCGGGAGGTGGAGCGCGAGATTCGCGCCCTGACCGAAAAGTACGGATTTGAGATTGATCCGCATGAAAAGATCTATGAAATGAGCGTGTCGCAGAAGCAGACGGTGGAAATCGTCAAAATGCTCTACCGCGGCGCGAACATCCTGATTCTGGACGAGCCTACCGCCGTGCTCACCCCCCAGGAGACGGACCGGTTGTTCCAGGTGCTGCGCAACATGCGCGATCAGGGGCATTCCATCATCATCATCACCCACAAGCTCAACGAAGTTCTGAGCCTGAGCGACCGCGTGGCCGTGCTTCGCAAGGGGCACAGCGTCGGTTCCATTCAGACCTCCGAGGCCACGGAGAAGAGCCTGACCGAAATGATGGTGGGCAGGCGCGTGGATCTGAACATCGAGCGCCCCGAGCCGGTGAATCCCCGCCTCAAGCTGAAGGTGCGCGATGTAACGGTCGTCAATGACGAGGGCCGCGAGGTGCTCTCCCATGCCGCCTTTGAGGCCTATACCGGCGAGATTCTGGGCGTGGCCGGCATCGCGGGCAGCGGCCAGAAGGAGCTTTTGGAGGCTATCGCGGGATTGCAGCCGCTCAAGAGCGGCTCCATTGAATATACCAACCGCAAGGGCCATGTCAAGGAATTGACCCGCATGACCCCCGAGGAAATCCGCGAAATCGGCATCCGGCTGGCCTTTGTTCCCGAGGACCGCCTGGGCATGGGCCTGGTCGCTTCCATGGGCATGACGGGCAATATGATGCTGCGCAGCTACAAACGCGGCCGCGGCTTCTTTTCCGAGCGCAAGCAGCCGCGCACACTGGCCGAGCGCATCATGCGTGAGCTGGACGTGGTTACCCCCGGCGTGGAATGGCCCGTGGGCCGCATGAGCGGGGGCAACGTGCAGAAGGTACTCGTCGGACGTGAGATCGCATCCTCGCCGCAGGTGCTGATGGTGGCCTATCCCGTGCGCGGGCTGGATATCAATTCGTCGCATACCATCTACCGGCTGCTCAATGAGCAGAAAAAGAGCGGTTCTGCCGTCATCTGCGTGGGCGAGGACCTGGATGTGCTGCTGGCCCTGTGCGACCGCATTCTGGTGCTGGCCGACGGACATGTGAGCGGCACGGTGGACGCGCGCGACGCCACCAAGGAGCAGATCGGTCTGATGATGACCAATCATGACGCAAAGGAGGCGCAGGCATGACCGGTGCAAAGGAACCCCTGATGCATATTGTCAAGCGCGACGGCGTGTCGCTGGGCCGGGCCATGCTGGTGCGGCTGGTCGCGCTGGTATTTGCCCTGCTGGTGTGCGCGGCCATCATCTTTGGCCTGACCGGCATGAACCCGCTCAACGTCTATGCGGGAATCTGGGACGGCGCGGTGGGCACCAACCGCCGCATGTGGGTCACCTTCCGCGACGCGGCGATTCTGCTGTGCGTGGGTTTTGCGGTGCTGCCCGCTTTCCGCATGCGGTTCTGGAATGTGGGCGCGGAGGGACAGGTGCTGGTGGGCGCCATGGCCTCTGCCGCCGTGATGATCTATGGAAAGAACCTGCCCTCCTGGGCGATGTATGCACTCTGCCCCGTGGCGGGCGTGGCCGCCGGCCTGATCTGGGGCGTGATCCCCGCGTTTTTCAAGGCACACTGGAACACCAATGAAACCCTGTTTACCCTGATGCTCAACTATATCGCCATGCAGCTGGTGTCCTTCGCCATCGTGTTTTGGGAAAACCCCCGCGGCTCCAATCATGTGGGCCTGATCAACAGCCAGGGCAAGGAGGGATGGCTGCCGTCCATCGGCACCAACAGCTACCTGCTGCCCATTCTGATCGTTCTGGCGCTGATGGTGGGGCTGTATGTGTACATGCAGTTTTCCAAGCAGGGCTATGAGATCGCCGTGGTGGGAGAGAGCGAAAATACAGCGCATTACGCGGGCATCAACGTTGGCCGCGTCATCATCCGCACCATGGCCATCTCCGGCGGTATCGGCGGATTGGCAGGGTACCTGCTGGCCACGGGCGTGGGGCATACGATCTCCACGGGCCTCGCAGGCGGCCGCGGATTTACGGCCATCGTGGTGGCATGGCTGGGCAAACTCAATCCCTTTGCGATGCTGCTGGTGGCGTTTTTCCTGGTGTTCATGGAAAAGGGCGCCATTCAGATTGCCACGCAGTTCAACCTCAATGAAAACGCCAGCGATATCCTCACCGGCGTGATTCTGTTCTTCATTCTGGGCTGCGAGTTCTTCATCAACTACCGCATCGAGCTGCGCCAGCATGCGCGCGAGGAGGTCAAGGCATGAACCTGATCGTTGTGTTTCTGCAAAAGGCCATCGCGCAGGGCATTGCCATCCTGTACGGCGCGAACGGCGAAATCGTGACCGAAAAAAGCGGCAACCTGAACCTGGGCGTGCCGGGCTTCATGTACCTGGGCGGCTTCGCGGGCTTTGCAAGTGCCTATCTCTATGAAAACACCGTTGCCTCGCCCAACATGGTGCTGTGCGTAGGGATTGCGCTTGTGTGCGCATGGATCGCCTCCATGCTGGGTGGCCTGATTTACAGCTTTCTGACCATCAGCCTGCGCGCCAATCAAAATGTCACCGGCCTGGCGCTGACCACGTTTGGAATGGGCGTCGCAAACTTTTTCGGTGTCTACATTCTCAATGGCCGCACCGCTACGCAGAGCCTCGTTTACCGCACATTTCAGACAAAAATTCCTGTGCTGTCCGGCATGGGGGTCGTAGGGCAGACGGTGTTCGGTTATGGTTTTATGGTGTATGCCGCCATCGTTCTGGCCGTGGTGCTGCACATGGTGCTCACCCGAACCCGCACGGGACTCAATCTGCGCGCCATTGGTGAAAACCCCGCCACCGCCGATGCGGCGGGCATATCGGTTACCCGCTACAAATATCTGGCCACCTGCCTGGGAGCAGGGATCTCCGGCCTGGGCGGCCTGTATTATGTGCTGGATTACAACCAGGGCATCTGGGCAACCACCGGCCAGATCGAGGCGCTGGGCTGGCTGGCCGTGGCGCTGGTGATCTTCACCACCTGGAAGCCGCTCAACGCCATCTGGGGCTCCTATCTTTTCGGCCTGCTGTACTGGCTGTATCAGTTCCTGCCCAGCCTGCTTGGCATTACCGTTGCCAGCTACATGACCGATCTGATCCAGATGCTGCCGTATGTGGTTACCATCGTGGTATTGATCGTGGTCAGCCTGCGCAAAAAGAAGGAAAACCAGCCCCCGGAGCATCTGGGCCTTTCCTACTTCCGCGAGGAGCGGTAAAAAATATTTTTGCAGAATTCGCAAAAAATTACTCATTTTGCATCAAAGCCTCGTTTCCTATTGGAAATGGGGCTTTTTTGTTTTTGGGGGAAGGGCAGGGGGATTGGCGGATTTCGGAGAGTGATATCCGGCATGGCCCATCACACATTTTTAATTTGACTGTGTGGCCGGGGGAGTTCATTGCTATTGTGGGTGAATCCGGCTCCGGCAAAAGTACCCTGATGAATATTATCGGCGTGCTGGACAAGCCGACCTCTGGCGAGTATACGCTGGACGGGGTGGATATCCATAAAGCAGACGATGACGAACTGGCGGGCATCAGCGCAAAATTGAACCGCATACAGCAAAAATGCTCCCGTTGCACGGGGGCATTTT
>ERZ826764.1056-NODE-1056-length-34603-cov-7.620412_pt1 | contig 34603 bp, 49 predicted proteins | sample MGYA00519870_ERZ826764 | MGnify/ENA primary metagenome ERZ826764 (study PRJEB31778, sample SAMEA3449239) | human gut metagenome | biome: human gut; feature: human-associated habitat; material: faeces | place: United Kingdom | collected 2010/2012 ...
CTAAGGATCTTGTAAGCATTGCGCTTGTGTGGGTTCAAGTCCCATCTTCCGCATTCATCAAAAAGCTAGAAACCCTTGATTTATCAGGGGTTTCTTCTTTTTTGCGTTCAAAGTGCTTTGGTTACCTCTGGTTACCTGCATGAGTTTCAGCAGGCAGGAGCGCATCGAATGCCTATACGCTCCTTGCACCCGTGACGTTATTTCTAATGTTCCGTATTCAGTTTTTCAGTTGCTTTCTTCTGCCTGATATTCAGGCGATGTTCCCCTTAAAACCCTTATCGGTAACCGTTTGCGGTAACCAATATCCCAGGATTGGGTGCAAGTGTGGACAAGGCTCGTTCGAACTGCTCGTTCGTCTCGTCCTGTGTCTTGGTGTTGAAGGTGTAGCACCGAAGCGTGGTTCGCTCGTCCTCATGGCCGACCTGTATCCTGGCTGCATCAATGTTGACACCGCCATCGATCAGGTGCGATACATAGGTCTTCCTGATCTTATGCGCCGATCTGAACGGGATGCCGAGTATGTTGCAGTATTTCTTTAGCCGGTATGTGACCATATCGACGTTCACGCGGGTAATCCCGTTTGTGAACAGGTAGCTGTCATCAGCACCCCTTGCCGCAACGCCGGAAAGCGCTGCATCGACAACCTCCCTGCCACCGTGGGTAAGGTACACATCGCGGAAGCCTGCTGAGGTTTTCGGGTGGTCGATGACCATATGCCCGATCTGCTTGAAGGTCGTCTCGTCAATTTGAACCGACACCTCCACCTCTGAACGGCAGATATGGGCAACCAACCCGTCGATGTCGCTTCTTTTCAGCGCAACAACCTCGCCGATTCTGAGCCCCGTGTAGAAAAGCAGGATGAGTGCCAGGCAAGCGCCAAGCGAGTTGTCTTCCTTCCATTCTTCCCAGGCAAGCCTCATCAGGAAGAACTCCTCAGCCTCGGTGTACACCTGCGTCTTCGCCTCTGGCTTGCGCTTTTTGACGAGCAACTTCTTGTTTATCTGGGCATGCGCGAACGGATTGTAGGAGATGATCCCGCTCCGGTACCCGAAATCGAGTATCTGCCGAAAAGGCATAGACATGTTGTAGTACTTCTTCTTGTCCATGGCCTCGGCTTTGATCTTGTTGTGGATCCATGTCTCTATGTCTGTTGAATGCATCAGCCGGATCGGCTTGCTGATGAGATCCGCATCCTTCGCGTAGTACTTGTTCCAGGTGGCTACCGCACGCTTGACGGTGTTCATTGATTCGGTCTTTGCCTTGTAATGCTCCATCCAAAGCGGGTAGAGCTTGGCAAGCGTCAGGTCTATTGTCTTCTCATTCTTGCGGTAGGCCTCGACAATCGCATCTTCAAGTGCTTCCCGCGTGTTGCGCTTGATGAGCCGCCTGCCGTCGCTTTTTGTGGCATCCGGCACATGGGTTCGCCATTTGCCGTCTTTACCTTCGAAAATCGAGTACTTATGGTTACTTAAAATGTTCTTCTTAGTTAGCATAGCAATGTAGTTCTGCACATCACTTAGCTCTATTTTACCGCTCTGACCTGCGGTTTTCAATGTTTCAAGAAGCTCTTCGAGCCCTTTTTCGAGCACCGGTTCCATATGGGCATCACCCCCTCCTCATGCCACCTGCCAGTATTACTCCGCTCGGAACAGCAGCACCTTCGCAGTTAGCTTCGCCTCCAAGCGCCGTATCATCTCAATATCGGTTCCTTTTCTGCAATGCCCGCCATCGTCGACCGACTCCCTCATGGCAAGCGTTGCCATGTAGGGCCGGTAGTATCCGATGACGGTCTCCATGGCAATCGGGTCGCCTTTCGATGCCCGAAGAATCGTCTGGTAAGGCAACAGCGCCTTCTTCTGCTTTCCCTGCTTCATAGCGAGTCCTCCATTTCATCAAGCATGTTTCCGAGTTCCTTCAGCGCCTGCGATCTGTGGTACTGGACATTCGCACGTTCCATTCCCACGACCTGCCCGATTTCCCTGTCCGTGAGCCCCATGTAGTAGCTCAACAGGACGATTTCCCGTCGTTGCGCCGAAAGCGCACCTAACGCCTCGAACAGCCCCTCATCGTTCACGATGAAGTCGATTCCGCGAACACGGAGCAGCTGCTCGAATCGGAAGTACTCCGGCGTAAAGGACAGCTTCCCGAGCTCGCGAGGGCTCATCTCCGAGAAAAGCACCTCTTTTCCCTGCCTGCGCTTGCGCTCGTCGTAGGCATCGCGAGCCTCGTTGCGAAGGATCTTCTTACAGTACGCATCGAACTGATGTCTCTTGCTTTGCTCTGTTTTCCTATCCATGGATCGTCACCTCCTTTCCAAGCGGTCACGCCGACCAGATGGAGAGAGGATGGCGATGATTCCTTGTTGCCACCACTACGGCGCAAACAAGGTGAAATGCAAAAGCAAGAAACGGCAAAGTTGCTGTTCAAGTACCGTTTTTAAGACCGTTTTTAAGCAAAACAAAAGCACCCAGCCAAAATGACCGGGTGCTGACTTGTAGAGGCGGGCTATGTATCCTAGCAAACTTGCCGCCCGCCACGGGCACAATATGTGCTAAGATGCCTTCTATCAGTTGGAGTTGGTAGCTCCTTCTGACCGTCTCGATCGTCAAAAAACCCAAAGAACGAATCGAAACCAGAATCGAACCATCTAAGTGGAAACAGATGAAATCGAATCTCTTGAAAGCGTGCTATCATTATAGCACGGTATCATGCAGGAGAGCACTGAAATGTGCCAGGTTTCGACAAGTTCATAGCGTTTCAAAGCCATCGATGCGGTGGCTTTTTTCATATCTAAAGCCTATTGGAAACCTCACCAGCGCCTATGGTTGCGTGGTTTGGTACCAATGAACGTTTGGCATCAGTCGTGAAGAAATTGTGACCGGAAAGTGATGCAACGATTTGTTGCGTAGAGCTCGGTACCTGTGGTCCTCATCCTCACCTGCATCCGATGCCGCGAGCCCAGCGGGCAGCGATATGCCATAAACGCACCAGGAAGGAAACCCCGTCTATGAGAGACCTGTGCCCGAAGGGCACCAGGATGTGCGTAAGGCGTTGTGGTAAACGCGAAGCGTTTTCCACGATGGCTTTCCACATCCCTTTCGCGGGGCTCTTTTCCTTTCCAAGGAAATCAATCAATCCGCGCTTGCGCGGCTCAGTGAGCGAAGCGAGCGTCTGAGGGTATTGCAGCCCGGATCATCAGATGTTCGATGAGCTGAGCAAAGTCTCAAGGCAACCCCTATGCAACCCGATAGTGTTACGGGGTTGTGCTACAATAGGGTTGTAACACAAAGCATAAAGGAGAAGCATTGAGAAAGAGCAACGTAGGTCGAAATAGGCTGCTAGCTGCGGTAGCGCTTATAGCATGTCTCTGCATGATGATTCTTGCTGGTTGTACGGGCGTTTCCCGATCAGCAGACAAGCCTGTGCTGGATGAGGCAACCGTAGTTCGTGTTGTCGATGGGGATACGTTTGTGGCAAACATCGATGGGCAGGATGAGAAGATTCGCCTGATCGGTGTCGACACGCCGGAAAGCGTAAACCCTGACGAAAGCAAGAACACGGAGAGGGGAAAAGAGGCTTCAGAGAACACGAAGTCTATCTTGACCAAGGGCAAACACGTTTGGTTGGAAGCGGATGTTCAAGACGAGGACAAGTACAACCGGAAGCTAAGGTATGTTTGGCTTGAAAAGCCAACAGATTCCAATAACCGCGAACAGGTGGAAAGCGAGATGTTAAACGCTGTTCTGGTAAAGGACGGATGGGCTGACCCGATGGAGATAGCCCCAAATACCAAATGGGCATCGATGTTCGATGAGCTGAGCAAAGCTGCATAAGCTAAAAGGAGGGGTTACCCTCCTTTTTCTTTGCTTATCCGCAAAAGCTCTATATCACAACCTAACAACCCCGTTAGGTTGTGATATAATAGATGCATAGCGTAAAGCCCAACAGTCAGGAGACGAAATGAGGAGCATCGAGCAGCTGAGCGTGAAGCAGCTCATCGAGAAGCAAGGCCTCACAGTGCACCAGCTCCGCACGACCCTGGCCCGCTTGAAGAAGCAAGGCTACGGAAGCCTCCCCGTGGTGCTGGCCGCAGACGACGAGGCAAACGATTTGCGCCCCATCCTGGACACCCAAGACGCAGCCGTGATGACCTGCACCGAGCGAGAGTGCCACGGCCTCGGCGCATACGTAGTGATCGGTTAGAAGCAGATAGGAGCCAACGAGATGAGCAAGAAGAAGCGCTTCATAGGCCACCGAAGCCTGGGCAACATCCTCCTTTTCGGCTTTCCCAGTCCGATTACCATAGTGAAGCGGATGTTCCGGAGAAGCTTTCGTTGAGAGAAACATTGTGATACCCGCCCAACTCGGCGGGTATTTTTGTGCCAAAAGTCCCTGGTCAGGTGAAAATTGGCATTCGATTGCGAATATGTCGATGCGATTATCCATATAGCACAACCTAACAACCCTGTTGGGTTGTGCTATAATATCAGATATGAACAAGCAGCGCGAGGCAGGAGAGCGAATGAAACCGAACAGCATCGAGAAGCTGAAGCAAGCCGAGAACTTCATGAATGCCGCTGCGGGGCTGCTGGATTCCGTCGTATCGGTTGAGTGGGAGTCCCTTGCCGAGGGTGATTACAAAACGGAGGAATGCATCGACGAGATGGAATCCATCAGCAACGCTCTGCGTAAGCAAAGGGCAAGCGTTATGAAGCTCGTCATGGATCAGTCCTTCCGCCAGGTAGCGGATGAGTACCCGAACGCCATGCGCCTCCTCGAAGACAACTAACAGGTGTCTTTCAATGTCAAGCAACGGCTATCACGACAAGATCCGCAAGATCCTCGCGATGCTGGAAGGCGCCAAGACCGAGGGTGAGGCCAAGGCGGCCAACCTCGCCTTACAGCGCCTCCTTGCCAAAAGCAACCTAACTGCCGAGCAGGTAGGCGCTTTAGGTTCGGAAGATCCGTCTGCCTCGATCGAGGAAGAGCCTGTTTACATCGGCAGCAACGATGTGGTCTGGAAGAGGATGCTTGCCAGCGCCATAGCGGAGAACCTGCGCTGCCGCGTGATGCTCACCGCATTCCCTGACAAGCCGAGGGCGAAGATCATCGTGTTCGTCGGCCATGCGGAAGATGCCGCCGTTGCCTCGGAATGCTACCGCCTGACATTGAAAGTTGCCCAACGCTGCTTCAAGCTCTATTCGAAGTCGTGCAGGGATTCCGGTTGCCCGATCGATGTCACCGTAACGGCAGTGCGCAATGCCTACTACATCGGCTTTGCCGAAGGTCTCTATGATGCCTATTCGCAACAGGTTGCAGAGAACTCGGAGCTTGCCATCTGCTTACAGGTTCCGTCAGACGTGCAAGCTTTCTTCGAAGCCAAGCACCTCAACAGCATCCCAAAGCGGAGGATAACGGTCAGCGACGAGCAGACTCGGGACAATGGCCGTATCGACGGCTACAGCTACGGTACCGGCTGCACCTTCGACTGATCCCGCCGGGTTTTCCACTTTCCCACAATCCGACCCGAGGCGAGCTTTAGTAGTGCTCGCGTATCTCGGCTCGAATCATGGAAAAGTGGAAAACCCTAAACCGCCTATGATTCCCCTCAGAGGGGAATCCGGCTCACCCGACCGTCCGGTTCCGTTCCCCTAGGATCACGCTCAGAGCGCGATCCGCTCACTCCACCTTCACCGCCTGTGTGGAAAGCTCAGCTACGGGCTGTGAAAATGCCCTTCGCAGACCTTCCCACACAGGCTTCTGCTATACTCGATGTCACCCGCTATGCAGATACGCTTCTTTCACTGCATAGGCTTTCTCTTGTCAGGACCCATGCAACGCCTCAAACTCACGTTGCATGGGTCCTCTTGTTGTTTTCAGATTCCCATAGACTCAGCGAGCAGCGCGAGCGTATTCATCGGCGTAAGCCGTTCAACGAGCGCAAGCGAGTGCATCACCTGAAGCCCTTCCAGTCGGTAGCATCAGCTGTGCGTGAGCCCCTATAACCAAACACCTTCGCAACCCAACAACCTTGCAACACCACCGCATCCCAACATCCCCAAGCGGTTTTCCCACAGACGGCGAAACGCCTTGATGTGGAAAAACCCCATCTCGATGTTTTTTCGGCTTAAAGAGTCGAAAAGCTTCCTGGTCGCATGGGTATGTCCCGATTGAGAATCACCAGCTCAAAGCCACATTTCTTTATATCGCAACCCGACAACCTAACAGGGTTGTGATATAATTAGGTTACAGCGTAAGACATACGGTAGTTAGGAGACCGAAATGACCACCGAAATGAACCTTGCAGAAGCAGAGAACCTGGTAGCGAAGCTCCTTCCCGAGTGGATGGATACGGCAAGCAGCAACTTCGCGGGATTCGCAGAGATGCTGCTTAACGATTACGAGGATTGGGCACGCGACACCATGGAATGCGTCTTGATGCCAAGCGAGGACGAGTTCGTGCGAACCTTCGAAGCATGGAAGCTCGTGGCAGACCGCTATTTCAAGGCCATGTGCCGCCCTGTGCCGTCCTTCAAGACCGCAGACGGCGTAACCTGCTATGTAGGCGATCTGGTGTACTGCAAGGACGGCAAAAAGTACGAGGTGACGGAAGTCCTAAGCGAGGAGCTTGTTCGTGCTGGCGAGTTCAATGCTCCCTTTGCAGTCGCGAATCTGTGCTACTACGAGCCAGAAGCCCCCAAAAGCCTGAAAGCCGTTCGAGCCGAGAAGCAGGCCGAGCGCAAGCAAGCCGAGCGCAAGGCGGCAACCGAGTTTGAAAAAAAGGTTCGCCGTGACATGCTTGCAGCGCTGAACGATAGGGGCAGCTTTCACGAGCGTTTGCTTTGGGAGCTGACGGAAGCAAATGGGTACATTGGGATCAAAACCAGTATGGACGAGTCTGACTGGGAAACATTCTTGGATACCGATGCAGGAGCCGAAGCCGTTGCGTGGTGGGAGAGCCGAGATGTTCGCTTCAAGATCAGCGAGTGGGAGAAAGGCGTGATTCTTTACGTTGACGGAGTGAATCCCAACACGTTTCACTGCACCTGCTTTGACTTCAAGACATGGGGCGAATACCAGCATCTTGCACGCTAACCAAGGAGGGCAAAAGCCCTCCTTTTTCTATGCTCATCTGCGCTTATCGGATATTATGTTATGGTATACTATGTGATACATGGTAATACCTAAGAGATCGGAGCTGAAATGGCAACGGCAACAATGGCAACGCTTTCTGCCAAAGTGAAGCCAGAGGAGAAGGCGGCGTTCAATGAGGTTTGCGACAGTATCGGGCTTTCCCCATCGAACGCTATCCGCATGTTCGTGTCGGCGGTAAACAAGTGCAAGGGACTTCCTTTTGATACCAGGAACCCATATGGGTTCAACAAGGAAACTCTTCAGGCGATGGAGGACTCTGCGAACATGGTCGGTGTGTCGCGGGGGTTTGATTCAATCGATGACATGATCGCCGAATTGGAGCGTTGATTCATGCAGATTCGATTTACTGCAAGATACAAAAAGGACTACAAGGTCTGTATGAAACGCGGCATCGATATGGAGAAAGTCAATCAAACGTTGGTTTGGTTGCGTGACGGGGTAGAGCTGCCTGAAAGAATGAAAGACCATGCGTTGAAAGGGAACTACAAAGGCCACCGCGAATGTCACATTGAGCCGGATTTGGTGCTTATATACCGTTACAACTATGAGTGCCAAGCCGTGATGGCGGTAAGGTTGGGAACTCACTCCGATGTTTTGGAATAGGGGAATCGAGTTCAAGGAGGGCTATTGCCCTCCTTCTCTTATCCGAACGGGTCGCAGCCCCTTCTCATGCCCGACCCAGGCTCCACGGTCTAAGCCGCGAAGCCTGGGCAACCTAACCGCCCGCCCGGGTTTACGCACTTTCCCACAATCCCGGCTCCTACGGGCTTTAGTAGTGCCCTTCGAGCGCCGGAATCATGGAAAAGTGGAAAACCCTCCACCGCCTATGATCCCCCTCAGAGGGGAATCCGGCTCAACCCATATGCTAAGATTGCCGTTGCGGTGCGGTTCCATCCAGTCACGGCCGCACCCATATTATGGCCATGGCAGATGTCCCAAGGTTTTCGTGTAACGGGCATCTGCCTTTCTTGTCTCCTAGCGAAAAGCAGGCTCATAGCAGCACCAATCAGGAAGGCGAAACGCATCCCAGCATCCCCAAGCGGTTTTCCCACAGACGGCGAAACGCCTTGGTGTGGAAAAACCCCACCTTGAAATTTCGGCTTATAGAACCGAAAAGCTCCTGGTCGCATGGGTGCGTCCCGCTCGAACCCCCCAGCTCATCGGCATGTTTTCTTATGTTGTGTCCTAACAACCCAACAGGGTTGTGATATAATAGGGTTACAGCGTAAAGATACTACGGATAGGAGAAACAATGAGCATCTTGAAGCAAGTCGAAGCCCGCAAGGCAGCAAAGGCCGCAGGTGAGCAGGGCATCTGCCCTCTGTGCAAGAAGCCTGTGAAGCCGTATATCGCATATTGCGGGCAGTGCGGCTGCGACCTCCAAAAGGGCGTGAAGCTGGCAACCCTCACCACCGAGTCCAAGTAGCGAGAACCCAAGGAGGAGCAATCATGACGAAGCGGGTTTACTGCCGCGAAGCGATATACCGTGAGGAGTACATCGTGGACGTTCCCGACAACCTTCCAGAGGAAGAGTGGGAAGAGTACGTTCTGGAAGAGCTGAAGGCGCTCGACCGTGACCCAGATGATACCAAGTTCAGCGAGTACCTGGACGGTGCATGGTTCACAGATACCTGGCTCACAGAAAACTAACAGTCAAAGGAGGGTAAAAACCCTCCTTTTTCTATGCTCACCTGCGGTTATTCTATGTGTTGTGCCATAACAACCCAACGGGGTTGTGCTATAATAGGGTTACAGCGTAAAGGTCACGGATAGATAGGAGATCAAAATGACCACCGTAGAGAAAACCGCGAAGAAGATGCCGCTCGCGATGCGTGGGCATATTGCCGCGAGGAACTACCTTGTACGCAATGGCTTCAGGATTGTGGAAGACGGCTACTCCTGCGGTCAGGGCGAGGTCGATTTCGTTGCCATGGACGGGGAGAACTGCATGTGCTTCGTGGAGGTAATGACGCGTTTCGCCCACAGCAGCGACCCGCAGTTCCCGAACGAGGCGGTGGACAACGCCAAGCGCCGCCGCCTCGAAGGCATAGCGATGAGCTATCTGATGAGCAACGAATCTCCCATGAACATCCGCATCAGGTTCGACATAATCTCGATTGCGGCTTGGGGCGAAGGCAGGGCTGTCCTCCGCTATCACAAGAACGCCCTGGAAGCTGCCTAGGCAGCCCAATCCCCGCAGGGCGGGCGCGAATCAGTGCCCGCCCTACCCACCGAACCGAAACCAACCAGTTAGGAGCAGGAAAATGCCCAAGCGTACCGTACAGGAAACCATAGAGTACTTCGAGCAGCTGGCAAGCGAGTTCGAGAAGAAGTCCCACCGCGAGCAGGATGAGCTAACGAAAGCTCAATACGCCGCCAAAGCCGAAGCCTACGAGCTTGCCGCCTTCGAGCTGAAGCGCAATTGCGACTACTAGCCACCAAAGGGTTGCACCCGAACCCCACGGGTCGCAGCCCTTTTCCATGCCCGGCCCAGGCTCCACGGTCTGAGCCGCGAAGCCTGGGCAACCTAACCTCCCGCCCGGTTTTCACACATTCCCACAATCCCGACTCCTACGGGCTTTAGTGGTGCCCTTCGAGCGTCAGGATCATGGGAATGTGCAAAAACCTCCACCGCCTAAAATCACCCCTAGAGGGCGATTCGGCTCTCAAATCATCGATTCGTGATACGATGCATAGGCACTTCAAGCTTCACCTCGCTTGCTGTGCAGTCCTAGAGGACGCCCCCGGCTTGTTTTTAGGGGGAGCGCCTTTTCTGTTTCCCAATCTCTTTTCAAAGAAAAAAATCTCAGCGAGCACCACGAGCGTATCAATCGGTGCGCAGCACCGCTTACCTGATGTTCCCGAAACCCAGGTCATCAGCCATGCGTGAGCCAAACGAAGCTCACCGCCGCAGAAAGGAAGCCGTGCCAATTCCCGGCACGCCTCAGATCGTTCGGTTCCGTTCCCTAGGATCACGCTCAGAGCGCGATCCGCTCACTCCACCTGCACCGCCCGCCATGGAAAGCTCAGCTACGGGCTGCAGGAGTGCCCTCCGCAGACCTTCCCACAGCGGGCTTCCTAAAAGGAACCCCAACTTACGTTGGCGGTACTTATCTGTTGGTGGGCAAGTATATGCCGCTCCCTCGCAACCACCAAGGGTGCAAGCATCTTTTTGCAACTTCTTGAGTCCGTTCCTCCCTCAACAACTTGCAAAAAGACTCCGGGTGCTGGGATACGCACCCGTCGCCCTTGATTAGCTCCCTCGCTCCGCTGCGCTCGCACCCATCAACAGCATAAGCACCGTTGCTTCAAGACAGTGCTTGAACCAAATTCAACAAATCAAAAGGAGGAAGTTTTCATGACGAAAGCGAAAAGAAACGAAACAGCAGAGGTAGCAACAGTAGAGGCACAGGCAATGCAGGTGGCATATGTAGCGGAAAAAGACAGGGTAAGGGAAGCCCAGTTGGCAAGCGAGATCAACTTGATAACCGAGCAGACCAAGCAGATGGTCCTGATGAACTTCATAGAGCTTGGCAAGCGCCTTACAGAAGCCAAAGCCATGGTGAAGCATGGGGAATGGGGCAATTGGCTGAAAGAGAGGGTGAACTATTCCCAGCGTACCGCGAACAACATGATGAAGCTCTATGCGGAGTACGGCGCGAGCGGCATAGCGTCAAAATCGCAGTCAATTGCGAATTTAAGCGTCACGCAGGCCGTGGCATTGCTCGAGATCCCAGCAGAGGAGCGTGAAAAGTTCGCTGAGCAGAACAACGCAAAGGACATGACTATCCGTGAGCTTAAAGAGGAGCTTGCCAAGAAGAAAGCCGAGCTCGCCGAGGAACAGTCAAGCACCAAAGCCGCCCTCGCCGAGGCCCAGAAGCGCCATGAGCAGGAAAACGCTCGCTACAAGGAGCAGGCCGAAAAGGCATTGGCCGACAAGTCCCGGATAGAAAGGGAGCTTGAACAGCAGAAGAAGCGACAAGCCGAGCTTATCGAAAGCAAGGAGGATACCGAGGCAAAGGCACAGGTAGAGGCCGCCATCAAGCAGAGCCGCGAAGAGCTCGCCCGCACCAACGAGGAAGTGGATGCATTGCAGGAAGAGCTTGCGAAGATGAACAGCAAGCATAAAGCAGAGCTTGAAGCCATCCGTGAAGAGGAGCGAAAGAACTTCCAAGAGGAACTGAATGCCAAGGACAAGGAGATAGAGGAGTCGGCGAAGCGTTTCTCGAAAGCCGTTGAAGAGCACAGGAAAGAGATGGCATCGACAAGAAAAGACCTCTTGAAGGAGCAGAGCAAGAACTCCGAGGTTGCCACACTCGGCAAGGCAACCTACGCCATGGAGCAGTTGCTCAAAAGCTACGAGCAGGTTATGGGAATCATCGAAAGCGTTGGCAAGTTCGACCGTGTGACAGCCAAGAAGATGATGACAGAGGTTAACAAGTCCATGCACGCTGTGGAAACCAAGGTTCGCAAGAAGCTCACAGCCTAATGCCATGCAATGGGTAGCAAGACCCCCGCCCAACCGGGTGGGGGCAAATAAAAGAGAAAACCGAAAGGAGGGAACAGAGGTGCTGGAAGAAAGAGAATTTCAAAGAACCGTGAAAGATGCCCTTGCAAAGATCCGAGACAAGGACATGCGCATATTGCAGGAAAGCAACATAGAGGCAAGGGAAAGCGAAGCCATCAACGCCGAGGCAGAAGGCGCGTACATGTGCGTTCTCGAAGAGCTCACGGCAAGGCAAAGAGAGGCGGTGAGGCGTTACATGGCAACTCAAACCGCCGCCGACAACGATCAAGTAGACAATGCCTACATAGCCGGAATAAGGGATGGAATACGTTTCATGATTAGTTTTAGGCTGGCTGATAATCGGTAAAAACAATGTCTGACCTGCGGTTTGTGGAGGGTTTGTGAAGTAGCGACTTAATGCCCTGATAACCCAATAACCCCGTTGGGGTGTGCTATAATTGAGTCATCAAGTTAAAGGGTGAGCGGAAGGAATCGCCACCCATGAGAGATCGGAGCTCATCATGTCTATCAACCGCGTTATCGTATCTGGCAACCTCACCCGCGAGCCCGAGGTACGCACTACTGCTTCCGGCAACCCGGTGATGGGTTTCGGCATCGCAGTGAACGACCGCCGCAAGAACAGCCAGACCGGCGAATGGGAGGATTATCCGAACTTCATCGACTGCACGATGTTCGGTGCCCGTGCCCAGAGCGTTTCCCGCTTCCTTTCTAAGGGCAGTAAAGTAGCCATCGAGGGCAAGCTCCGTTGGAGCCAGTGGGAGACCAACGAGGGTCAGAAGCGCTCCAAAATCGAGATCATCGTAGACGAAATCGAGTTCATGTCATCTATTTCCAACGGTGCTCAGGTACCCGCTACAGCATCCGCGACCGCTGTTGATCCTATGACTAGCACCCTTTACGATGACGACATCGCGTTCTAAGCAAGCCATGCAGGGCAGGGTAGGGTAGATTCCCTGCCCTTTGGCAATACAGGTTGGCACCACAGCAATAACGGTTGCAGGGTATTTTTAACGAAACGTGGGCGACCAATAGAAAGGCACTTGCGAAAGCAGGTGTCTTTCCTATATTCGCATTCGAATGCGAATATCTCGGTGCGATTTTGGAAACGATGAAAGTGTAGCAGTTAATGCAAGCATATGTATAGCAGATGCTACACATATGCTTGCATTATGCGTACATTTGTGCTATAATTAAACCAATAAAAGAGAAAAGGAGATGAGCTATATGGCACAGGTAAGCGTAAGAGTCGATGATGAGGTTAAGCGTAATGCTGAGGCAACGTTGAACGCGATCGGCATACCGATGTCCACCGCAGTCAACGTCTTCCTGAAAGCTGTTGCAAGGGAGCATCGTATCCCGTTTGAGCTTAACGCTGATCCGTTCTATTCGGACAGCAACATGAGGCACATAAAGAGAGGGATCGAAGCCCTTGATGCCGGCAAAGGCGTGGAGCATGAGCTGTTGGAGGACGATTAGATGAGGAAGGTATGGTTTGACGAGGCATGGGATGATTACGTTTCGTGGCAACGTGAGGATAAGAAGACATTGAAGCGCATCAATGCTTTGGTAAAGGATATTGAGCGTGGAAACGGCTTCGATGGCATCGGAAAGCCAGAACCGTTGAGAGGGAATCTAAGCGGCTTCTGGTCGAGGAGGATTGATGACGCGAACCGACTTGTGTACCGGGTAAAAGACGGGGTACTTGAGATCGTCTCATGTAAAGGACATTACGATGATTAACGGCATCAGTTGAGGCACTTGCGAAAGCAGGTGCCTTTTTCATTGCTATGAAAGCGGGGCGGCAAGGTAAAAGCCCTGTATCTGCAAATGGTGTTTTGCAGATACAGGGCTTTAATCGTAATAGATATTGAGAGAGCCCGAGAAAAGCCAGGTCACCATTCCCGGCGAAAAGAAAGGTGGGCCCTCTCAACACGATCATGATACCCGATATGCAGGTCTGAGCAGAGCCCGCAAAATTTTTTACTGTGTTGCAGGGTTGTGCCGTTGTTGGGGCGTAGGGTTGTGCTACAATAAAGCTACAGCGGAAAGGAGATACCTGTTATGCGAGGTTTTAGCTTCTTGATTACATGGCTCGTTTTCGGAATTCCGAGCTCGGCTATCGCCGTCGGCATCGGCTGCTTTCTTCATTTGAGCGCCATCACCATTGCGGTTCTCGTTGTTGCCATTGAGGCGATAACGGTGCTGTCAGGCGTGTTCTGCGTGGCGGCTAAGAATGCCGATATTCGGATGAGTGCCATGTTCGAGGGTTAGGAAAAGAAAGGAAACAGTCATGAAGACTATCGCGATTTGCAACCATAAGGGAGGCGTCGGCAAGACCGCCGCCTCAATGGCATTGGCGGAAGGCCTGAATGCCAAAGGCTACCGTACGCTGCTTGTCGATCTTGACCAGCAAACCAACGCAACCCGTCAGGCCGGTGCGAAGATCGAGGATGCGGTAACCGTCTACGATTTGCTCACATCCTTCGAGTACACCGCCGCCGACGGCATCCAGCACTATGAGCATGGTGACATCATTCCCGGCGACACGTTGGTGGCAGATGCGGAAGTTGAGATGTCAAAGCTCGATACTCCGCTCACGATGCTGGCCGATGCGCTCGAATGCGTTGAGGGCAACTACGATTACTGCGTTATCGACTGCCCTCCATCGCTTGGCATCGTGACCCGCAACGCAATCGTTGCGGCAGACGATGTGATCGTAGTGGTGGTTCCTGACACGGCATCGGTTGACGGCTTCGGCAAGGTTTATCAAGCCTGCGAGGCGATTCGCAAGAACAAGCGCCTGAATCCCAATGTGATCATCTCTGGCATCTTGATCAACACCTACGATGCGCGTGGTCGCTTGGAGCGCTCGCTTGATGGGCAGCTTCCCGAGGTCGCAGAGAATGCGGGCACTAAGGTTTTTGAAACCCGTATCCGCAAATGCGTTTCCGTTCGTCAGGCGCAGAGCGCTCACATCTCTCTTTGGGATTACGACCCGGAATGCACAGCGGCTGAAGATTTCAAGGCGTTTATCGATGAATATCTCAATCAGGAGGAGAACTAAAAATGGCTAAGACGCGTAAGAGCAATACCGAGTTCGAGATGAACACCGGTGCCAACGAGTCGGTTGCGAAAGCATCCAAGAAGAAGGAAAGGGAAAGTACAGAGAAGGGTGTGGGAGAGGTTGTGCAACTGCCGGGTGGCTACACCAAACGCCGTTCCCGCGGCAATGATCGCAAGATCAACCTCAGCGTATCCCCTGAGCTCCATAAGCGTATTCGCGATGTTGCGCGTGATGAGGATGTCAGCATGAACCTTCTCGTTAGCCGTGTGATGATCGAGTGGTTGGATCGAGAAGGGTACTAAGCTCAAGTCTGTTGATGCTCGCCTGGTCGCAATGGCTATCGATCAAAGCAGGGCTTTCCAGTTGCGTCCTGATTGCGGAATCTTGTGCAACTGATCAAATCACGATTCGCATACGTCTTGATAGCCTCCTGTAATTTGTATCTGGTTGATGTCGATCAGCCGATCAAGAACAGCTGAGTTAGGACACAACTGAAAGGAAGTAGAAATGCCCGAAACATCATTGCGAAGCGACGAGCAGATTCGACGCAACATCGAGCTTGCTTACATCGGATTGACCCTCAAAGGCGAGCTTGTTGATGCGGCAAGCCTGACTAAAGAAGTCATAATCATCGGCCGCATGCATGCGGATAACTCGCTTGCTGTATTGGTTCAGAAGTCAGCGCGTTTGGTTGGAACGATCAAGGACATCAAGTTCGAAGAGTCAAGTCAGCGCTATCTCGTTACTTTCCGTGCAAGCAACAGTGACGAGGATGAGATCGTTCGTTCCGAGCGAGTAGACAGCCAGCGAGGCGAGACCGTCAAGGAGTTGTGGGGAAGGAATAACCTTGTTGGACACAGGGTTGTTCTCTATAAGCACAATGAACGTGTCGGTGAAGACAAGAAGCGCGAGAAGGGTTACCGAGTAGCACCGTGGGTTACTGATCTCGGTCTTGCTCGATAGCTGAAAGGAGTTGTTACCATGATTGAAAGCACGCCTCCAAAGCTCACCAACGAAGAGCGATTGGCTGCTCTTGAGGCAGCTAAAGTTGCCCGTGTGAAGCGGGCTGAGGTCAAGAGAAAACTTGCAAGCGGCGAGATGTCGGTTGAGGAAGCGATCAGCATGAAGGACGATGAGATTATAGGTCGTCTTAAAGTTGTCGATATGATCGAAGCGGTTCGAGGATTTGGCAGCGCCAAGTCGGAGAAGTTGATGAAGGAAATCGGCATCGCAAAAAACCGTAGACTTAAAGGGCTCGGCTGGAAGCAAGCAAAAGAGTTGATTGATCGTTTACCCTAAAAGCATTTGGATTAGAGAAAACACCTGAAGGCTCCTCAGCAATGGGGAGCCTTTTATTATTTGAAGCCTTCGCTAGGATTTCCCCTTAGAAGGGAATCCGCTCACTGGAGATGATTTTTTCTTAGCCTAAGCGGAAAGCAGAAATGCCCGCCCGGGTTTACGCACTTTCCCACAATCCCGGCTCCTACGGGTTTTGAGTGACCCTTCGAGCGCCGGAATCATGGAAAAGTGGAAAACCCTCCATCGCCTAGAATCACCCCTAGAGGGCGATTCGGCTCAATCTGATTTCATCAAAAGGCTCTTCCAAAAGAGCCGCATCAACGAGCGTGAGCGAGCGTATCAATCGATGCGAAGGCATCGCACAGTGAGCGAAGCGAACGTCCTAGGGTGTCGCAATTTGCAACATCAGATGTGCGGGAGCATCCATAACTGAAAGGCTAACTCATTCAAGAAGTTAGCCGTATCAGCGAGCAGCGCGAGTGGATCAATCAGATCAAAGATCTTCCGAAAACGCAGCGTTTGCTTTGCGGAGATCCGATTGGAAATCAAAAAGATCGGTTACCCAATCAAAAGAGCAAGCTACACCAAATCCTTGTCGTCCCGCCTGAGGGGCGGGACGCTCCGGCGAAGCCATCGGAACGCGGGGAGGCTTCTCCCCACGCCCCGACATCATCGCCGGAGCCCGCTGCAGCTCTCCGTTCGGACCCTTCCAAAGGGCGGCTCCACTGCGAGCTTACGCTCTCGCTACGTTCCGTTCGAACCCTCCCCATAGGTCGGCTTCACTGCACTTCGCTCACTGTCTGCGCAGGATCACGGGGAGGCTTCTCCCCGCAATTCTGCTCCGCCAACGAACCCCCTTCGGGAATTCGTGCAAGCTTTCCTTAACTCATGGTAATATAGCTATCGCTAATTACCACGGTTAAGGGCTTGCCGGACTGGTCGGGACTGCGGCATCGGACTTGCCGATGTCGGTTCCCTGTCCGGGGTTCCGGGTGCTGCGCAGGAATCGCGTTGGCGATTCGCTTGCACCCTCCGATGGTTCCGCTTGCGCGAGCCATCGGCGAATAGCCCGAGGCCGCTCGGGCAAAGGTAAGTGCTTTTCCGCTCCGAAACCGAGGCAGCTCGCTTTGCGAAGCGGACAAAGCCGCAATGTACGAAGATGCGAGGACACCAAGAAAGGAGGCAGGCAGTTGAACAAGAAGAGAGGCGACAAGGCCACCATATTGTTGAGCATGACGAAGATAGAGAAGGAAGCCCTTCAGAACCTCGCCAAGCGCTCAAACGTTACAGTGTCCGAGCTTGTGCGCCTAGCGCTCGTCTACCAGGCAATCGATTTGCCGGAGGCGCCGCTAGGCAATGTCGGCAGCTTGGACAAGGAAGAGCCGCGCACCAACTGTATTCAGGTTCAGGTGACGGACAGCGAGAAGCTTGCGCTGAGAGAGCGTGCCGAATCGCTGGGCTGCAGCATGTCGGACCTTGTTCGCCGCAGCGCTATCCAGGGCAAGGTCGTCAAGCAGAACGAGATCGACATCGAGGCAGTGCGGCGCATGACCCATGAGCTCCTGAAGCAAGGCACGAACCTCAACCAGCTCATGTACTTCCTCAATGCAAACGGCATAGCGGCCTTCGATCCAGCAGAAGTGCAGCAGGTGATTTGGAACGTGCGCGATGCTGTCAGGAAGGCCACCGAGTTGACCGAGATGCTGAAAAGCCAAGTGTAGCCTCAGTGCAAATCCTATATTCGCAATCGAATGCGAATACGAATCGGAAAGGAGGAAGCAGGATGACGATCATAAAGCTGAAGCCCGTTACCAGCGAGCGTCATGGCGAGAACGTGCGCCGTTACCTGAACGGCAAGGATGCCTTGGCACGCGATGGCTGGAACATCTTCCACAGCGAGCATTGGTATGCGGAGATGGACCGAACGCGAGAGCTGTTCGGACACAACGAGCCGGCGAAGCGCGGCACGAAGAACACCATCATGTACCATCAGATTCTCGCTTTCCTCCCTGAGGAGTGCAGCGTGAACGGCGGCAAGATGACCCCTGAGCACTGCATGCGCTACGCAATGGAGTACGTAGCGAAGCGCTACCCGAACAATCAGGTCGTCTTCGCGCTTCACGAGGAGAAGGACAAGCAAGGCAAGCGCTATGCTGTGCACATGGCGATCAACCGAAGCGACCTGATGACCGGCAAGCGAATACACGGTGAGGGCGGGAAGAACGGTTACAAGAAGCGTGTAGCCACCGTTCGTGAGATGGATTCCGAATGGGGCTTGAAGCAAGTTGAGGAGGGCAAGCCCAACTCCCTTATCCGCAATCGCAGCCCACGCGATGCCGAGAAGGCGATCATCGAGGACGACCGTTACAGCTACAAGAACAATCTGCGAGAGATCGTTGCCTCAGTGATCAAGTCGCCGAATGTGCGTAGTCTCGGCGACTTCAAGAAGTGGATCGAGGAGTTCGGTGGCGAGGTCGATGTTCGGGACGACAAAGTGTACGTGACCGACACCGATGTCCGCGAGACCGGCAATCCGAAGTGCACCTTTGACATCGGAAAGCTGGACGGCCGTTTCACTTTGCAAGAGATCCAGAAGTCGCTCGAAACGAAGAGCGTGCAGCAAGGCAAAGAGCCCGACAACCCGAAGGCCGTCTACCTTGCCCGCATCGACAAGGCGCTTGCAGCCTACCGCGAGGCCGCCAAGCAGATGGGCGCCGATACTCCCAAGCTGAAGCTGCCGAAGCGCCCCGACTCTCTCGTGGGTGACCGTGACGTCACCGACAAAATTCTGGCTGCCTCGCGTGCTGCAGAGAAGATTCGCAGCAAGACAGTCCCGAAGCGCGGCGGCGGTGAGCAGCTTCCCGGTCGCGGCGGCAAGGGCTCTGGCGGCGGTACCCATAATCGTGCCCGCACGCAGAGCCAGACCGTTACACGGAAAAACGGTCGCGGCGGCGGCGAGCGCAGCAACACCAGCAGGTAAAATTCAATTGAAGAGAGAGGAGAATGTGTATGAAGAACAGCAGCAAGGCAAAAGCCGCGCTCGACGCGCAGGAAAAGTTGCCGCTTGATGAGGATCTTGACAACGAAAACGAGGAAGGAGACTTGAGCCAGGAGGGGATGGCGGAGTCCGATGCTGCAATGCTCGAAGATGCGAAGGCAAATGTCGCGCAGGACGATCTTATCGGCATCGTGATGGGAAACGATAACCCGGATGCCAACGAAACCGGCTCCGCCCCAGAGCAAGGCAGCGAGCATGAGCCTGAAGTTTCCGATCAGCAAAGCAATCAGAATCAGTCAGACGATCGGTCAGCTGAGCAAGAAGAAGGCGAAGAGCAGCAGCCAGCAGACGAGCAGGAAGCTGAAAAGTCGGCACAGGAAGATGTCCAGAAGGAAAAGGCAGAGGAGTTGCCTGCAGCACCGGCAACCCCGGCTTCGCAGGCATCGACCGCCGATCCCGCGATGGCTCAAATGCTCATAAAGCTGACGACCGACATGAGCATCCTGCTCGATCGCATCGATCGGCTTGAGAAGCGCATCGAGGCAATCGACGGCAGCACCCGCGATGCGAAGGCAACCCAGGATGCTTGCCTGAAGCTTGCCCAAAAGACCAACGATTACTTCACCGATGCCGGGAAAAGGATTGATGATGCGGTGAAGAGCAGCACGCAGGATGCCGTGAAAACCTTGAACGAAGAGTTCGCAAAGGGCATGCGCTTGTGCGCTCAGAAGGCGTCCGAATCGGTGAACACTGTCCGAAAGGATGCCGCCGAGACGATAGACAAGGTGCATGCGCAAGCCGTGGAGCATATCCATGAGCTGGAGCAGGCAGCCTCACGCCGCTCGAAGATGTACTTCATGATGAACCTTCCCGAGCGCGTCCTGAACTATGCGAAGTACCTTGCCATCCTGATCGTGCTGGCATTGGCCCTGGCTTTCGGAATCGAGCATTTCATGTAAAGAACGTTCGGAAGCGAAGGGATCCAGAAGGATGGCAGGAAACCGCCCGAATGGGCTCAGAGTTGTGCAAAGAAAAGAGCCGAAAGGAGCCAATATGAAAATCATAGATGGAAAGCTGACGTTGAGGTGTGAGGACGGCACGGAACTTAAAGCGGATATAACCGATGCGAAGATTGCGGCTATCATGTTGTCGAAATGGATGAGGGGAAGTGCTGCTTGATGTCCTTCAACGACGAGACAATCGAAGGCAACATCCTCCCGTTGCTCCCCAAGATAAGCTAGACCTAAATCATATTGCTATGCTATAATTCAATGGCTATATGGTTATAGCACTCGTCTAAATGAAAGGCTCCTAGCGTCCTCGCTGGGAGCCTTTTTGCATAACAGAACAGTTATCTGCAAGAGAAGACCATTGTCTCACACATACAAACGTACAAAAAAGGAGCCGAATCAGGCTCCTTTTCCATTTTCTAATTTCTAAGCTCCCTTTTCAGAGTAGACGGCGAAATCCGCTTCCCAATTCTTGTGAACCGCAGCGATTGCGCTTGCCCCACGTTCGTCTGTAGCTTCAATGGCGAACCCGTTTCCATAGGCAACTGGCTGAAGTCTCAACCGTTTGGCGATTTGAAGCAAAGCTGACGCTGCTCGGTTGGGATCGCCGAAGTCGTAAAACATTAGCTCGGTTATATCGATGTTGAGCGCTTCGGCTATTGCCGCCTGCCTATCTTTTTTCGGCAAGCGTCTACCCTCCTCGTAGCTTCTTAGGGTGCCGACCGAGATATGAAGCACGTCGGCCAATTCACGTTGGGTGATGGGGATGGCATTCCGAAGAGCCTTCAGCTTCTTGGCAAAGCAAGATTGAATCCAATTCTCTTTAAGCTTGCACTGTTTGTTGCAAGAATGATCGGCGAGGCGCAATGGAAAATCGTCTGAAAGGTACGGGAGGCAAAAGTGCTCCTTCCAAGTTGCGAAGTCGCCGATAGAGATATGATGCGCCCATTCCTCGATGAATCGTTTCATGAATGAGGAAGAAGGGAAGAGCAAGTTTTGCTTCTTGTCTTCGATAGGGCATGTTTTGACTCGTAAACCGTAAACTTGGCAAATCTGGCGCAAGCCTGCTTGAAGCTCAAGATCGTTATCGAACAGGTAAATGCAGATAGATCCGACAGAAACATCAAGGGCATCGGCGAGCGCGTTGAGCGTTGTGATTTTCGGAAAGCAACGTCCAAGCTCGTAATTCCGTATCGCATTTTCAGAGATCCCGCAAAGCGAACCAAGCTCTGCTTGCGTGAGCCCTTTGCCTTCTCTAAGCAACCTAAGGTTGTCGGCAAACAATTCGGCATCGAACTGTCTATCGATAAGGATGCCCTTGTTGATCATCTAAACCCCTCACTCGCTGGCAAAAACAAGCGTCCGCTCGTTCTTCCACCGGTTGTAGCTGCACGTCACGAACGTGACGTTCCGACTCGGAACAGCCGCATCCAGCACCATGTCCGCCGCATCCGCCCTCTCTGCGTACCACTGACCGAAATCATCCGCATCGGTGAACGAGGTGCGCTTCGACTTGTCGGTTCCCGCGTTGATGATCTCGGCGAGCTTGACGTTCAGGACATGCTTTTCCCCCGGCATCTGGAGCAGCACCTTGTTATTGCTTTTAGCGTAATCCGCATCCGTGTACTTGGAGAACGCCGAGAACACAGTCTGGTCGTTCATGTGATGTCCGAATATCACAGAGTTGTACGATTTGAACCCCTCAGCCTCACAGCCTGCATCAAGGTAAGGGCAACCGTAGACGTTGTACTTCCTGTAAACGTCGTGATGCAGGTAGTACTCCGGATCGGATGAATGCGCCTGCACGATAGGCGAGTCGATGTTGGTCCCCGGCACGGTAACCCAACCGATAACGTCCGGGTTCACCGATCGCCAATAGTCCCAGTCGACCTCCGGGAACCCGTAAGGATCCAGAGACACTTCCTGGGCCTCCCCGCTAGGAGACGGGTTGCCTGCCTGCTCCATGGACCAAAGCGTGAATCCAAGAATCCCTGCCGCAACCAAGAGTATGCCGCAGATCCCCATGGCAATCCTGCTCTTAACTTTATGCGAGATCATTCAATCCCTCCTTCCTAAGCGAAAGCGAATCAAGCTTGAAGCTTTCTCATCATTTGCAGACAATTATGCGAACAGTAGCACTTCCTGCTTTTGCCTTTAACGAAGAAAGGAAGTCCACAATAGACGCAGATTCCAAGGTACATCGACTTATAGTCGAGTAGCGATAACCATAGCTGGCTTTCAAGATTGGAAGCCATTAGATCACCTTCATGATATCCATTGAAACCAAAGTTCAACTGATAATCGCCTTGCTTTAGAAGATTCGTGACAAGGTCATGGAAAAGGTCGTAGGCAGAAGCAAGGCTGCTGTCTGCATATGGGTTGAACGCAATGCCCCTCTTGCGCAGGTACCCTTCAAAGAACCTGTATGCCCGCTCATATTCGAAACCAGATAGGAGAGGTTCCTTTCCTTGCTGGATTGCTGCTTTCAGAGACAGAAGGAAAACAAGCAGGTTTTTAACGGCAGTCCAATCAGAGAGATCTTCTATGACGAATCTGCTTTCAGGATTACATGTGGCCAAAACATGCGAAAGCGTTTCTTCGCGCGAAAGCGAGAACCTTGCGATAGCGTTCCGAGCGCCTGATTCCTTCAATGACGAGACATTATCGTGACCGATTGAGAAGAAACGGCATTCAGATGCTAATGCGGTTCTGCTTGCTCGTGAGAGATGCGGGGAAACGCTGTTTTCCATGAGCTTGCCTTCAAGGCTCAAAGGCATTCCAAATTCTTGGATAGTGCGGAGCAATTGGAGAGAGTTTTTAGCTGCAAGGAAATTATTGAGAAGTCGAGCCTCTTTGGAGCTGTTCAGCAGCGAACCCCGCGGTTCAGATGCCTGTTCAAGCTCAACAGGGCTCAAGATCCAAACCAGTTGATGCGCCAGTTTGCGTTCCCGAACCAAGATAACCCGCATGTCAACCTCCTTCAAAAGCCTTTAGCACAACTACGCCGAGCAGGGCAGAGCTGCAAGGCACAGCCGGAACCGTATCGACAAGCTCCATATTTCCGTTTGTGCATCACCAAAAACATGCTAACCTGTATAAGTTGTGTTTACTACCGAGAACGGTAAAGTCGTTACCGACAAAATGATTGCCGATTGGGAGGTTTCCGCATTCGATCTTTTCTGGTTGTACCTAAAAAACAAGGAATTTTTCGAGAAGTTGGCAGAAGACTAGTTTTTTTCTTCCAAAGCCGAAGAAAAAACCTTCCAATTGCATTTCCTAAAGCGTTGCGCAGATGCTACAATCCAAAATGCAAACGGCGCCCCGTCAACCCGGGCAGCATCGTTCTCAAGTTAAAGCCAGGGACCCTGCAAAAGTTGCCTGGCTTTTTTCATGTCCAAATGCAGTCGTGGGACAACAGATAGAGGTCATCTAGGGGATCGTTCTGCTACAATGGATCCATACCGCCGTCAGGGCGGGAATATACGCTTGCGGAGATCCGAGAGCCCGATCGAAAAAACGACCGGGCGGGTCGCAGAAACAAGAAGACCTGGCAGATTTTGCAGTTCTTTGAAATAGGAATGCCCAGTTCAAACGGCATATCCACACCCACAGGTTTGAGAACCACTTGATCTACCATGGTTGCTGAACGGGGGAGATGGACATAGAAGCATAAGAAAAGTTTGAGAACCACTTGATCTACCATGGTTGCTGAACAATGCATTATATACCGTAGTTTCACCCAACGTTTGAGAACCGCCTGATCTACCATGGTTGCTGAACAGGTTGGCACGAGCTATGCAGTCAACGGAAGTTTGAGAACCGCCTGATCTACCATGGTTGCTGAACGAGCCGGAAGACGACTGGCCGTGCGATTCAGTTTGAGAGCCACCTGATCTGCCATGGTTACCGAACCGGATTGATGGACTCACTGCCGAAGCATTCGTTTGAGAACCGCCCAATCTGCCATGGTTACTGAACGGAAAGAGCACGCACACCTTCCGCGCTCGTTTGAGAACCACCTGATCTGCCACGGTTGCTGAACTTATGAGCCATAGGGAATCTCCTTGCGTTTGTTTGAGAACCGCCCGATCTGCCATGGTCGCTGAACCTGAGATGAGGTGAAGTGGTGCACCCAGAGGTTTTGGAACCGGACAAAGCATCAAGCTCACTGAACGCAATGCGCAGTGATACTCGTTGTCTCGGCTGACTGATTTGATTAAAAACCATTGCTGATGAAAGCAGTGGTTTTATTTTTACCCTTCATACGCAATGCAAATAATTGGAAGGCACGGGAGAGCATCGGGGCATGAAGGTAGATTTGCTGCCGGCACAACGCCAAACATCCTACGAAAAGGATAACGATATGCCAAACGAGAAGAAGGGCAACGAGGAGCACGGCGTCCGCCTGTCCTACAAGTTCCGCATCTACCCGACCCCATCCCAGTGCGAGGCGATTAAGGCGAACATCGACGCATCGCGCTTCGTGTACAACCACTACCTCCGTGCAAGGATGGATGCCTACGAGCGCACCCAGCAGGAGATTCGCCGGCCCAAGCCCGTATGCGACGAGCAGGGCAACGTGCAATACGATCAGGATGGCAAGGAGATATGGGAGCGCACCGAGGGCGGCAAGGTCGTCTTCCACACGATCTCGAACCCGACCTACGATCCCGCAGCCAAGGCGATGTCGATGTTCGACACATCCAAGGACCTGACGCGCCTGAAGAAGGAGCTCGTAGACGAGGACGGGAAGCCTTGGCTCAAGGAAGCCGACGCCACAGCCCTCATCTACGCCCTTCGCAACCTCGACACCGCCTACCAGAACTTCTTCCGTGGCATCAAGAAGGGGCAGGACGTCGGTTTCCCCAAGTTCAAGTCCCGTAAGAACCCGGTCCAGACCTACAAGTCCGGCAACGTCAAGCTCGCAGGCTGCGACTTCGATGACGGCACGGCCGAGGCTGCGGTGGCAGAGATCCCATCGCCGATCCCCGCCGACTGGGATCTTTCCGGCATCAGCTGGAACGGCATCGTGCTCCCGAAGATCGGGAAGGTGAGGGCGAGGATCCACCGCATCCCGGAGGGCAAGTTCGTGAGTTGCACCGTGGAGCGCAAGGCAAGCGGCGCCTACTACGCATCGATCAACGTTAAGGAGCGGGAGCTTCCCGCCTATCCAGCCGCAACAGGCGAGGTCGGCATCACGTTCGGCGCTTCCCACTGGGCGGTGACCTCCGACGGGCAGGTGATGGACCTGCCGGAGAGGATCGGGCGGTTGCAGAGGCGCCTTGCCATCGCCCAGCGGGACCTCGCCAGAAAAGAGCCCGGCAGCCAAAACTACCTGAAGCAGAAGAGGAAGGTGGCCCGCGTCAACGAGCGGATCGCCGATGTTCGCAAGGCAGCGACGCACAACGCGACCAGGGAGCTTGTCAACGGCTACGGCACGATAGCCGCCCGCCAGATGGGCTCCAAGGACATGCAGCAGCATGGCAGCGCGGCGACCAAGGACCTTCCACGCAAGGTGAAGAAGATGCTCAACCGCAAGATGCTCGACGGCAACTTCGCGGAGTTCAACCGCCAGCTCGCCTACAAGTCGGCATGGGCGAACCGATCGTTCGTCGAGGTGCCCGGCGACACCCCCACAGCCCAGGTGTGCAGCCGATGCGGTCATGAGGAGCTTGTCCTCGCAAGGGACCTGCGCCCCGCGTGGACCTGCCCGGAGTGCGGCGCAAAGCACGACCGCAAGGCAAACGGGGCGCAGAACGTCTTGGAGGCCGGCAAGGACATCCTTGCAAAGCAGGAGCGGTCCTTCGTCACCAAGGCGAAGAAGTCCCGCACGAAGAAGCGTGCCAAGTAGTCATGAAAGCAAAGTCGAATGAAGAGAGGGAGATAGGAAAGAAATGTCGATAGAAGCTTCTTTGCCGAGGCTGTTGGCGATATTTGGAGTCAGTTGCTCGGTTTTCGGTGTGAATACCTTGGTCATGGGGAGGCTCTGCCGTTCCAAGGGCATCGAGCTAAGCCGCAAGGACATTCGTCAAATGCGGCAGAGTTATGTATCTGTTGCAGTTGCGCTTATTTGCCTGATTGTGCTGGTTGCAACCTCGGCATTGTCTCTAATCGATGCAAGAGTCGGTCTTGCGTTGATTGCACTTGAGTTGGTAGGCGCAGGGGTAGGGGCATTTGCCGCAAAGAAGTCGGTTGATGATAACTGGGAGCGTATTAAAGAGAAGCAGCAAGCAAAAGAGCCCCGAGCCGAGCAGCGCAAGAAGAGGGAGGAGGAATCCGATGCAGGAAATGATTAGCGTAGACAACAGCAAGGCAGCGGTAGGCCTGCTCAGCATGCTGCTGAGGTTGCCGTACATAGAGCAGTGCATACTGCTTGAGCATGTAGAGGACGGAATGACCGTTGAGGACCTTGTTGCCTCCTTGGAATCCTCCGACGGCCATGAGGCAAGGTCCTTGGCCAAGCGTATCGAGGCGCTTAGCGAAGAACTCAACGGTTCCGGTGAGCAAGATATGGCTAACGTCGCGGAGGAAATGGGAATAAAGATGCCTGATATCGATCGAAAGAGCATGGTCGATGCGGACATCGAGATGGCGAAGCAGAACGTGATCATGGGCATAAACTGCACGAAGCATCCAGGCGAGGACGCATGGGATCCGACCATCACGGCTGCAAGGCTTTTGGAGAAGGCCGAGAAGGCGCTCTTGAGAGACGCCGACGCCTATTTCGCCCAAAGGGCGGCGCAGGAGGCCCTGAGCCTGTTGAAGGCCAACGAGCAGCAGATCGAGCAGCTGCACACGTTGCTGGAGCAGGAAGGTTCGGAAGATGGTCGATGACGATAAGCGCCGGGAGACAGCGAGAAGGCTGCGAGCTGCCGCAGAGCAGGCGGACCCGGCGGTAGGAGTGTCGGAGTTGGAGATATTCTGCATCCTCGACGTGGACATGGGCGGGGAACGCGGCTTTGCCGACATGCAAGACGTTCTGCGCCTGGCAGACCTGATCGATCGACCGGCAAGGCAAGGAAGCGAAAAAGGCGATGAGCGGTAGAGGACCGAAGACCCGCCTTTCTGCCAGCGAACGGGCGGTGTTGTCGCTGATCGCCGAATACGGTGATGGGGGAGCAGTCATCGCAAAGGACAGCCTCGCGAAGACGATAGGCAGGACCGTCCGCACAGCGCAGCGTGTGGTGAGGTACCTGCGGGAAAACGGTTTGATCGAGTCGATTCCCCAAAGCGACCGATCTGGAGGCGCATCGCCAAATCTATATGTGATCACACCGAAGGGCTTGATGGAGCTCCGCAAGGAGCGAGATCAAGAAGAGAGATGATGAGAGCAATTGGGGCTTGAAGCAGGAAAAATTTTGGCAGGCAAGGCGCCGATAACTCTTTACAAATATTCTATAACTCTAGTAGTCTATATATAGGACTATAGAGTTATAGAACACTAGAGAGGTAAAGGAGGTCGAGGAAATGGGACCAGTCGAATGCATAGTCGCGATATTGATGACGCTTCTTGTCTTCCGCGTTGTCTGGCAGCTCACGAAGAAGGTGCTGGCGATGCTGGCGGGCCTGTTCCTGATCTCCTTGGCCGGGCTTGCCGTCTTCGCAGTCTACAGCGGAGTGACGAGCCTCGTTGGAATGCTCTTATGAGAAAGGAGTGTGATCGCGATGCCGAAAGACGACGAGGACCGGCTTGTTCAGATGAACGTGCAGGTCCCGAACTGGGTAAGGCAGCGGTTGCGCGAGCGTTACGTGCGCACGGGCGAGGGCCAGTCCGCTTTCGCCCGCCGTGCGATAATCCGCCTGCTTGAGGAAGAGGACGAGCAGAGGACGAAGGATGGGCAATGTTGACGGCAGTGTTGGCGGTCACCTTCCTTGCCTTCGTGTTGGCAGTGTTGGCTTTTGGCTACGCAGGACGCAAGGAAAGCCTCAAGCTCATTTTAGCAACCGGCCTCACGATGATCGGGACCGCTGTGGCAGTCATAGTGGTCACAGCGCTCATCGTTGTGACGGGTGCGTAAGGGACAAGAGGCGAAAGGAAGGCTAACTGATGGAGACGACCTCATGCATCCTATGCATCATATGCCTCATCGCCCCGCCGTTCTTCGCGATGCTCGCAACACAGGGCTTTCACAGCCTTGCGCGAGGCAACGACTTTGGGCACCCATGCCGACTCGGTTTCGGCATCGGCATGGTTGGCTTCTTGCCGATGCTCCTCATCGTGCTCGGGCTCAAGGCAGATGCGTTTTTCCCGGAGCTCGGCGGTACGTTCGTTGTCACCGTCGCAGCGTCGATCGGGCTTGCCCTGGCAGTCGTTGCCCCTATCGTTTGGCTTAGATTCCTGAAAAGCGAGGACGCACAGCAAGACGCATGGGAAGAGGAGGACCGCCGTAACCGCGAGTACCTTGCCGCCCGGCATCGTGAGCAGGACGGCAACTACGGCAGGCATGCTGCAATGCGGTAAGTTAAAAGCAAACAAAAAGGCAAACAGTGAAACGATTAGAGAAGAACCGAAAGGAATGAGATACATGGAAGAGAACAACAAGCAACCTGGCCTCGATCCAGAGGCAAAGACCGAGAAGCTGGAGGCGACGCCCGCCGATAAGGGGCAGGCAGGCGCAACAGAGAAGCTTCCGGCAACGGAGATCCCCGCAGACAAGCCCAAGGTCGCGAAGATGGAGACCGCAGAGCGCCGTATCGAGAAGTCCCTGTCGAAGCAGGGCGTTGAGCACGGCGAAGGCGATGTCCACGATGCGTTGATCCCGCTCTACGAGCGCTACGAGCTCACCGGCGCTGCGCCGACCCAGGAGGCGTTCGCCGAAGCCTGCCGCAACCAAGCTGCAGGGCAGCATGTCAAGGAGATGCTGAAAGACCCGTTCTGCCCAACCGGAAAGCGGAACACCCTAATCGCCGCAGGTTGCGTAGCAGCCGCAGCCCTGATCATCGCAGGAAGCGCATTCGCGTACAGCTCCACCCACCAGCCGGAGCCGAAGCAGGAGAGCAAGCCCGCCGCAGCTGAGGTGAAGCAGGTAGAGGATCCGACCATCCACGCAAAGGTCAACTGCGATGGCTGGAACCAGGACACCTCCACGCCCATCGTGCTGAGCATCTATCAGGGCGACGTCAAGGACACACTCACCAGCACCGATGAGAATGTCACCGCCCCCGAACCGATGGCAGAGAAGCAGGTGGTTGCAGGCGAGGACACCGAGATCACTGAGATCACCGAGAAGGGAACCTACACCCTTGCGATCGTCGGCTCCCCGATGCTCGATGACGGCACCTTGTTCAACCTCCCTGAGCCGCAGGTAGTGGAGTACGACGGTGAGCACGGGGCATCCATTGAGATGACGCTCACGCCCAAGGCAGCCGAGAACGTAACCGAGGCAGACATCGCAGCCGCCCAGGCAACGGCAGTGGCAGCCGGCGCGGACGCCGGAAAGGCCTCCAACGCCGCAAACGCTGCCAACAGCAAGGCATCGAGCGCCCAGGGCGGAAACGTCGCAACAGGCAACAGCACCGCCGCCTCGAAGAACAACAGCAACAAGACCGGCGTAACCGCCCCAAGTCAAGGAAACCAGGGAGGCAACACCGGCAGCAACCAAGGTGGAAGTGCTCAGTCCCATCAGCACAACTGGGTGGCTAAAACACTGCATCATGATGCGGTTTACGAGAATCAGACTACCTATGTTCACCATGATGCAGTGACTAAAGATGTAATGGTTTGCAACGACTGCGGTGCAGAAGGTATAGATAGGGCTCATTTGAAGCAGGAAACTATGAACGGTGGTTCTGGTGGATATCATGTAATCAAAAAGACGATTACAGCAGCATATGATGAGCCTGTTACAAAGTCTGTGCTAGTGTCTGCAGCCTATGATGAAACCGTTGGTTATTACTGCTCCACCTGCGGTGCAACGAAGTAACAGTAGCGTAACCCCGTTGGGTTGTGCTATAATACTAGTATTGTTGCGAAAAAGGAGGGAACAGCGGATGGAATCAAGATCCGAAACAGACATCCTTGGTCGCCGCTGGTACCGGATAGACATCCTGAAAGGCGACCGAACCTACGACCGCCTCACGATAACGGCAGAGTCCGACAAAGCGGCCGAGCTGCAAGCTCACCGCGAGGCAACCCGCCTCGCTCTGGTCGGTAAGAGCAGAACGCTTCGCCTGTACCCAGACGACAGAAGTCACCTAATAGCAGAGATCAAGTCAAGATAAAGAAAGAGCCACAGGAGCAAAACCCTGTGGCTCTTCTCATATTCGCATTCGATTGCGAATATCCCGTTCTCAGCTCAGCCGCGCTTTGCGCTCAGCCGCGACCTTGATATGCTCATCGACCCACTTGTCCATATCGTCGTCGGATAGGATCCCCCGACACCGGAAGAGTCCCACAGCGGTCTTGTCGAAGCACCGGTCCTTGAAGCAGTCCTTCTTCCTTGCTTCAGGGGTGTCATGGGTAGAGTCGTCGAGCTCAACGCAGAACAAGAAGCGGTCGTTCTTTCCGAGGATCAGGAAGTCGACATGAAGCTGCGCGATAGTCCGGAACCAAACCCGGTTCTCCTCCAGGTCGTCCGTCTTAACGTCCAGAATGTCAGCAAGCCTGACCTTCGGGCATACTTTAAGCCCCTTTTTGCCGCATGACCGGCGAAGCACCCGATAGAAGGCGTACTCCCTTTTTGAGAACAGCCCGTCTCTCAAGACGATGGGAAACTCGCTGATAGGCGGAAGATGGTCGAAATCGAGCCACCTTCCCTGCTCCGTGTCTGAGTCTACAGAAACCGTTGAAACGGCAGTTGCAGCCTTTTCCCTCTGTGCCCTCTTGACAGCCTCCCATTGGGCGGCGACTTTTCGGTATTCGACGATATGCTCGTCGATCAGGTCGCTGTAGAACCGTCGGTTGCAGTTCGAGCGGAGCAAGTCGACCTCGAAAGCGGAAAGGACCCCTTTGGCCTTCATGTCCTCGACAAGCGCTTCCTGCTTTTCCGTAGGTGGCATACGCTGCATCTCAGCCCTTGTTCGAGATGGTGTGGAAGAAGGGAACGGCTTGCGTCTCCCCGTGCTCTTTTTGGAGCCTTTCTTCGTTTTCCGCCCGAAGAGAAACCCTAAAAGAAAGACGATAGCGAATCCCTCGATAGGGCCTATTGCGAACGAGTCCACGGCAAACCTCCTTCAGCGCAACCACCATGCGATCGTGATGCTGTTCGGACTTCCGTCGTCAACGAAGAGCAGTCAACGCCTGCCCGAACCGCTCAGTGCCTTCAATGGTACAACGGTGCCACGCGTACCAGGGCAACATCGTTCGAATCAAAAGCTAAGCTTAACGTCGCCCAAGCTTCCATCATCAGCGAGCAGCGCGAGCGTATCGATCCGCGAAGCAGCTCAACGAGCGAAGCGAGTGGATCCCCAGACACCCGCAACTTAAATCATCAGCTGCCGGTCTAGCCAGCGCCCCAACACCATCTCAAGCAAGAAGCACCGCATTCAGCTTCCCTATCTGCTCATCCGTTCTGCCAGACATCCTGCAAAAGCGGAGCAAAACGCATTGCACCCAGGGTTCCCTGCTCGGCAACAGTATCGCCGGGATCTCCCTGCCGCACCTTGAACGTCGGCAAGCATCCTGATCGCCATTCGGCATGAATAGCATCGTGAGAACGCAACAGGACATAGATTCCCTCCAACTTTACGTTTTTCCATGACCAAGCATAGCCGCAAGGCGCATATTGCCCCTTAGAGGCGCTTACAGCCACCTCTGATCTCGTTTCCCCAGGTCGCATTCCCATGTCTCTCCCCCCATATTCAGGCAATTCCCCCTTGCCCGATTTGCCTGCCCTGCGCACCTCAGTCGCTTGTATGGTTTCTAACGCCCCAGTCACGGAATGCAAGGGCTGCCCTACGGCGCATCGGCGAGAGCAAGTCCGCCTTGTCCCTTGACGTTCCGTTCCTTAGCTCGTTTCTCCGAAACCAAGCAACGGAGGTTGCGAAGAACAATCAAACCAAGACAAGGAGGAACTGAAAAATGAGAACAGAAGAGAACATGGTAACACTGGAGAAACTGAGGTTAAGAGAGGTGGCTCTCAACAGCCTGCTCGCCAAGATGGGCAAGGACCTGCGCGTGAAGGCAACGGAGGTCAGGAAGAACAACGTGCAGAAGCCGGCTTTCGGCATCGGAATCGCAGGCGCTTCCTTACAGATAAGGTGCTATCCAACGCCTGAAGATATGGCAATGTCGGATCTGGAGCTTCTTAACGAGCTTGCCAAGAAGTTCCAGGAGGCAACTTCAGGTGTGGCGGTTGTGGATATGCTGCCAAGCAGAGAGGAGCTGATCGCGCATCTCATGCCACGCGTTATGGGATCTGCCAACGCTGAATGGCTGAGGGAAGCTGGCAGGCCGTACAAAGAGCTGCTTGACATGGTGATGACCCTTCAGTGCGGCGTCGACCTCGACGGCATCAGTGAATACGGCGAGGTTGCAAACATCCAAGTGACCGATAGCCTTCTGAGGCAATGCGGGCTCGCTATCGACGAGGCGTTTGCGATCGCGATGAAGAACATAGAGAGCGTTGCGCAGATAAGCCCGATCCGCACGGTTTTGGAAGAGCTTCTTGGCGAAGAGCTGCCTGATGGCGACAATGAGCCGAAGATGATCATCGTGAGCAACGAGCAGCGCTGCAACGGAGCACCGTTGATGTTCTCGAAGAAGATCCAAAGCGAGCTGCTTGAGATCTTCGGAAAGAAGGCGGTGTACGTGCTTCCATCGAGCATCCATGAGTTCATCGCTGTAAGCGCAAGCTACATGCCAATAGACGACATGAGGGAGATGGTGCGCACCATCAACGAGAACGAGGTTGATCCTGAGGATCGCCTGACTGACGAGGTGTACACGCTCATCGGCACACCTGAGAACCCAGTATTCGGCATGAGCAACGGATTGGGCCGTCGAGGACAGGAAACGTTCCTGACAGCACGTTTCTAAATAGCAGGGCAGGCTCGGTAACTTGCACCCGCCGGGTCTGCTTAAAGCAACGAATTGTATCACGCACAGGGAGAGCCTGCCGACATTGCATCCCGGTAGGCTCTCCCTTTTTCCATGCCCGCCACGACCTCACCCCGGTCCGCACCCATCGCGGACCGGGGGTTGAATCGCCATGCGTTCGGAAGGAGCTGCCGGTGGCAGGTCCTGTAGATCTCTGCCCGAAAGAAATTTCGGCCGAAGCTTTGCAAGAAGTTGCTTGTATGCTATTATCCATAGCAGAAAGTCTCCTATCGTGATTGTTTCTTGATAGGTATGCTTTTACGCTGTATCCCCTGGTCTTCGGATTAGGGGAATTTTTTGTTTTATGTTCCTTTTGCCATAAGCTTCGGTACAGCGTAGAATATGGGCGCTATTGCAGTGTCCGTCTGATTTTGCGGGTGAAGCCTTCTCAAAGAGAGGAGGTGAAGCCCATGATGAACTTTATTCTTGGAATTGCCGCTTTATGCGGCATCGCCGATTTCGTAATCGAGCGTATCGAATCTGTTCGCAAGATTGTGCGGAAAAAGAAGATGAACAAATAGAAAGAGCCAGGTAAATGCCTGGCTCAAAGTAGATTTGCTTCACCCGTTCTCTAACGACCTAGGAAATTGTTAGTATATCGGCGGGCGCTGCGATGGTTTTATTATACCAACACATTTGTTGAACACAAATCATCTTCTTCTCGATCCACCAGCGGTGTTGTTGTACGAGCTTGTGGCGTTGAATGCCTTGATGAGTTTCTTCTCCAAAGCATTCATCTGCTGTGCCGGGCAGGGCACGATCTTCACGAAAACAGGCTTTCCGTTTCGAACATCGGCATAGACATCGCCGTTGCCATGTCCCGTGAGATGGTTCCGCACACGGGAGCATACATACAGGGATTGCCCCACATAGACGTTCTCATAAGCCTTTCCATCAGGTGAAGGGGAGGTGACGATTACATAGCAACCTGGCTGGTCCAGCATCTTGTATCCGCCGGTCACCTTGTTCCCTGATTTTGTCGTTTTCCAATTCCCAAGGAAATTGCCTGCGGAAATCATTTGCGAACCCAAGATGCTCTGCCGCAGCGCAGCTTGATGCTGCCTTTGCCGCTCGATGGCGATCAGCTGGATGCAGCCTGCGATGATTACCAAGAGAATCATTATGATGGCGCCGATGGAAATCTCGAAGTTGAGGAGATCTTGCCCGGCAAGGTTTCCCTCAAATCCCATCTGCATCAACCTAAGCCAGCTGTCTGCATATGAGGTTATGTTCATTGAAGCCCTTTCTTTTCGCTTCTTCGATTATAGCCGATATGCCCCTTAACCAGGCTCTTTACCTAAAACCTCAGCGAGCACCGCGAGCGTATCAATCGGCGAACAGCCGCTCAGTGAGCGAAGCGAGCGTATCCCTGAAGTCCCCGCAACCCGGATCATCACCTCTGCGTCAGCCCAAACGCCCAAAACGCCCCCGCAACACAAAAAAAGCCCCACCGAACAGATGGTATGCTACCCTCATATAGGACAATGAAATATAAAAGTCCTATATGGGGGTA
>ERZ826764.1057-NODE-1057-length-34569-cov-3.247610_pt1 | contig 34569 bp, 26 predicted proteins | sample MGYA00519870_ERZ826764 | MGnify/ENA primary metagenome ERZ826764 (study PRJEB31778, sample SAMEA3449239) | human gut metagenome | biome: human gut; feature: human-associated habitat; material: faeces | place: United Kingdom | collected 2010/2012 ...
CGGTTCGGTGCGTCAATGAGAAGGAAAAGAGGAAGGGTTTATGGCAGAAGTAAAAACGAAATACGACCATATGTCGTCATTTGGCTTTTCGTTTTGTCTGTATCTCATCGTATCCGTCGTTGCTCGCGTCGTGCCGATACTGGTGCGTACGCTGTTGTCACTGTTTGTGCATACGCCGAGCGTGAATGAGCTGAAGGCGGACGGCTCATATCTTTTTGACGTGATTTACCCGCTGTTCGGTTTTTTGATGCTTGCGGGCTATTTTGCAGCGATGTATTATTGCTTCCGCTTTGCCGCTTCGAAGGTCGCATACCGCACGCTCAAGCAGACCTCTAACTTTCGGATTGTGACTGAATTGGCGCTTGTCCTTTTTGTCGGACTGGCGTTTGATATCTATCTGATGTTCGGGATGGAGCTGCGCAGTGAATTCTGGTATGCGGCGGCGCTTATTGCCTCGTTCACCGGTATAGTGGACAAAACGAACCTGCTGGCCATCGTTTCCGAACGCGACCTGCAGTTGAACTATTTTACACTCGAGGGCCTTACACCGCATATTCTTGGCATCGGCGTCGCAGTGACGCTTGTGCTCACTGCTGCCGCGTTTTTTCCGGCCTATTACGGACGGCGGCATGGAGAGGCAATGGGCATTGGCGCATATAAAAGCGATAAGGAGGCGTTTCGTCAAAGCCTGGGGATCGAATCCGCGAAAGAAGAAAACGGGTCTTGACAAACCGGTGCTTTTTTGCTAAAATAAAAAGGTCAAGCGGCTTTTGGAGCGCAGAATTTTGACAAATTCTGCGCTCTTTTCTTGTGACAATCCATTGGTTCGGAGGAATTTTATGAACGCAGCAGAAAGCAGCAGCCTCGGCACGGAGAAGCTCTCCAAACTGATGCTGAAATATTCCATTCCCTGCGTACTCTCTCTGTTGGTGAGTGCACTGTATAATATCGTTGATCAAATTTTTATCGGCAACAGTGAGCTGAGTACGCTCGGCAATGCCGCGACAGGCGTTGTGTTCCCGTTTTTTATCGTTGCACAGGCCTTCGCATGGTGCTTTGGGGACGGCTGTGCCGCATATCTGAACCTCTGCTTAGGCAAAAAAGATATGCAGAGCGCGGATAAAGCGATCGGCACCGGTATAACCGTCACATGCCTGACCGGCCTGCTGCTGGTCGTTCTGGGGTATCTGCTCAAAGCTCCGCTCCTGACCTTATTCGGTGCTTCGGAAAACAGTCTCGGGATGGCCATTGAATATTTGGAGGTGATTTTGGCTTTCTTTCCGTTTTTTATGCTGTCCAATATGATGAACTCCGTCATTCGTGCGGACGGCAGTCCCACGTGCTCAATGGTTTCTATGCTGGTGGGTGCGGCTATCAACCTTGTTCTTGATCCGTTGTTTATTTTCGGCTTTCATTGGGGGATGGCCGGCGCGGCTTGGGCGACGGTGATCGGACAATTTGCATCGTTCCTGATCTGCGTCTGGTATTTCTTCCGAACCAGGACCTTTCGTCTGCATCCGCGGAGCCTTCTGCCTGATTTTCGGGCTTTTGCCGGTGCGCTGAAGCTGGGGCTTTCCTCCTTTGTTACGCAGATGACAATTCTTGTCATTGTTCTTGTCAGCAACCGGATGCTGGTCCGATACGGCGCCGTATCGCAGTATGGTGTGGACATTCCTATTGCAGTAATGGGCATTGAAAACAAAGTGTTTACGGTGGTCATCAATATCGTTGTCGGCATCGTGCTCGGATGTCAGCCGGTAATCGGATATAATATCGGTGCCAGGAACTATGCACGGGTCAGACGTCTGTTTCGTCAGATTCTGCTGTGTACGACTATCGTCGGCGTTGCGGCTACACTTTTGTTTGTACTGGCTCCGCATATGGTAGTGCGTATGTTCGGCGTGCCGACGAATATTCCCAATCCCGATGATTATTGGCTGTTTGCTGAAAAGACCTTCCGTATTTTTCTGTCCTTGACCACCTTCACATGCATCGTGAAGGTTTCGTCGATCTTTTTTCAGGCGGCGGGGAAACCTGTGCGCGCCGTCGTTGCTTCGATGGTGCGCGACATTCTCTGCTTCATACCGCTGATTCTGCTCCTGCCGCGTTTTTTCGGCATCGAAGGGATCCTGTACGCCGCACCGGCCGCTGATATGCTGGCAATGCTTGTGTCCGGTGTGCTGATGATCGATTATTTCCGCCGTCTGCGGAACGACGCACCGGCCATTGCGCTGGAGTAGATGTTCTTCTGTGATCTGCAAGGGGCTGTACAACGGATTTTTTATAGAGAAATAAATACGGGCGAATGGATTCCCGCAATTTTAGGCGTTTGGCCGTAGCCGAACGCCTATATCTGTTAAGTAAATGTTTTTTATGTACAGCTCTCTGCCATGTTTCTTCGCTTGTAAGAATTTCAAACTGAAGGCGTTCGATAATAGGCTCTAACGGCTGCTGCCGGTACACCTAAAAGAACAGCGTTTCAACTCGTGCCTATTTCCGAAAGAGGGAAAAGCCCTTTTTTACATAGGGTTCAGAATGAATGCTGCGCACTGTATAACCGGTTGATTCGATTACGGCTTTGAGTTTTTCACTGTCGAGCGGCGACTCTGCAAGAATTTCTGTTTTCTTTTTTGTATAAGAAGAAGAGACCTTCTTGACCGCAAACGCTTTTCTGACCGCGTCGTTGATGTGCGCTTCGCACATTCCGCAGGCCATACCGTCTATGTCCAGTGTAATTTTAACCATGACTCATACCTCCGAGCTTAAAAGTTAGTTTCGACTAATAAAAGATGCTGTGAAAAGCGGAGATGATGTGATCCGCTGCCTTTATTATAACGCGTCGCCGTCGTTTTGTCAATTGCTGAATCAAATTTTGTTTTCAAGGCAAAATGCTTAGTCGCAGTTCCATCGGATTTACGGGAACCCGGAAATGGAGCAGCAATTCCTCTCGCTTTTTTCTTCGCGTTCGGCTGCGGCTGTATTTCCTATCGTCCGTGCGCTGCGGGAACGGATTATGTCTCTGCCGTTTTTATGTCCTTTTTTAATCAATGAAGAATGCCGGAGAAGCAGATTTGCATCCTCCGGCATTTTACATTAAAAAGACACAACAGTGTGCAGTATATGCTTATTCGACAGTTATCGTTACGGCAGTCGCCTGACTTTCTCCAAGGTGATTGTCGATGACATAGGTAAAGCTGTCGGTGCCCGTAAACCCGCTCTGCGGGTAATAGGTAAACGTTCCGTCGGGCGTCAACGTTACGGAACCGTGCGCGGGAGAGGTCTCTACATGATAGGTCTGTGCTGTCGAGCCGCTTTCGTTGAACGTGCCGCTGAGCGGCTTGCCTGCTTCGGCAGTCAGGCTGCTGTCAGGCTCCCGTTCGGGCGATGTGTTCAGCTTGCCCTTGATAAAGTCGTAGGTGTAGGTATAGACCAGCCGCGCCATATCGTCCTCGGCATAGCAGGCATTGTAATACGCGAGGATATCCTGATAGTACATATGCACCGTCTCGGTCATATATCCTTGCGTGATACCTTCGGTCAGATAGCCCATATACTTATCAAAATAGGTCTTATCGGTCAGCGTGGCGCCCATCAGCTCCATTTCCACACACATCCCGAGCCGTTTGGCCATAATCGCGCAATTGGTGAGCTGGTTTGCGCCGACATTGGCATCAAACGCATAGTTCGGCTGCATACAGGCGATGCTGAAGCCGTATGCATGCCAAGCGTCAAAGCCGGACGCTTTATAAAAGGGGATCCAGAACAGCTCATAGCCTTTTGACCCGACGTAATCAACAATTGTGTTGATGAGTGCATTGTCGTCTTCATTCTCGTTCATAGATTCGTGCTGCCAGTAAAAACCGGCAAATTCGACGTTTTCATACGTTTGCCGGCCGACAAGCTCCAGAACCAGGTCGGCTCCCCAACGCAGTGCTGCAATACGGTCGTCGAGTGTTTCGAGCTTGTCGTCCTGTCCGTCGCCGTCCAGATCGCCGAACAGCACATTCACGCCCGGATAGGCCAGCGGGAGGTAATATTTGACCTTGTAATCGTTCAATCCCAGCGCTTCCTTCAATTGTCCGACGGCCTCGTCGAGTGCTGCGACATCGCGTCCGGACGCAAAGGTCTTTTCGTACATATCGCGGATTTCAGACATATTGGCATCTGCATAGAAGTGGCCGCCGTCCTTGCCCGTGCCGGTCGGGCAGAAGAGGAAACCGTCAAACATTGTGTCGACGATATTGCCTTCACGATCCAGATAGGCAACGTAGGGGAGAATCTCTTCAAGCTGATAACCGGCATCCGTTTTCCCGGCACGCTCATCATCCGCCGAATAGTTTGGCATCAGAACGATGTCGTTTGCACCGCCGAGGTATGTGTCGCGTTCGGCATAGCTGCCGACATCCAACGGCCGCGGCTCAATGCCGGATTCGGCCAGCGGAACCGAATCGTTGTCGACCCTTTTTGTGCCCCATACCTCCAACTCGTCGCAGTATGCATTGGGCCATACGCGGAAGGAAAAGCGCGCAAACCGCGCCTTATAGGTCTCGTCGAGCGTGTAGTCAAAGCGCAGGAATTCCGTATCCTGCTCCGACGGCAGTACCGCAGCTTTGACGGCGTACCAGTCTACGCCGTTTTCCGACAGGTAGAACAGCACGCTTGAAATACTGTTGATTCCGACCGGCGTTTCGCGCAGGAAGGAGAGCGAAAAGCCGTCCACCGTTGCCGTTGCCCCGAAATCGAAGATCACGTCGCGTCCTTCGCCGCTGCCGAATTTGAAGTAAGCGCTGTCCGTATACGAAGGATTCGCCGCACGCTTGCCGTCGGTCAGCAGCAGGCTGGATTCGGCCGTGTTGCCGGCTGTTCCTGCCGGGAGCGGACAATAGGAGTATATAGTCTGTCCGAGACCGGAAATCAGATTGATTCGGTCGTTGTAATCGCTGTCAGTCGAAGGGAAAAACGTTTCGCTCTCAATTTTTCGGATCGGTTCTTCACGATAGAAGCTCTGGAAGCTGCTGTCAGCCGCATCGCGGTAAGCAAATACGGACAGTTCCTCCAGCATCAGCGACCCTCTCTCCTGCTCAGGGAACGTAAAGCGCACCTTGCGCGCTTCCACCGTTTCCGGCAACGAGAGGGAATAGGTGAAGGTTCCCTCGACGTCGTTCATCGGGGCGTAAATGCGGCCGATTTTGGTAAATTCGTCGTCAGCCCCGGCCACCGAGACATCCACATAGACGGGCAGCAGCACACCCAACGTGGCGTTGGAATACATGGATATTTCAAAACGGGAAATATCCGTTTGCATACTGCCGAGATCCAGCGTGACGTCCAAGGCTTCATTGCCGTCAAACCCGACATAATTGCCTGATTCATAGGTGGAGCCGGTCTGTTTGCCATCGGTTAATCTGCCGCCGTCGGGAAACTTGGTGCCCGCTGTACGCGAAAGCTGATAGCTGCGGCCGACAGAAAGGGAAGTTTTTGTCTTATCGGGTGTCGGCTTGCCGGTTGAAAGGGCCGCAAGCGCACCCGCATAATCGTATTCATCGGAGGCATATGCGTCCTCAATCTGCTCGGCGAGCGCGCCGGCGCCGTCCGCAGGGGCGATGTCCGCAATGACCGAAAGCTCATCCAGGAACAGATTTGCGGCATAATGGCTCATAATAAAGCGGACATAGCGCGCCGAGACGCATTGTTCCAACTCACCGTAGACGCGGTAGGCGCCGGTTTCCTCGTCCAGCGCGCGGGAGATGCGCAGATAGTCGTCCCATGTTTCTCCGTCGACCGACCATTCCACGCGCATAGCCTGCGGTGTGCCGATGCCGGGGCCGATCTCGTGGTAGTAAGAAATTTCAAACATATAAATCCTGTCGACAATCTCGCCAAGGTCAATCGTGAAGGTCAACGGATCGGGCTTGCCGTAGTCGGACCAGCGCGGGTCGGAATAGCCGAGGTCCCCCTCTGCGTACAGCCCGTCGGTCAGTTCGCTGCCATATGTGTCCGGATAGCTGTCGACTGCCGTGGGGCCTGTATACGGCTTTCCACGGGAGACGACGGTGCTGTAGGCGGGCTCGAACGGCTCCTCGGAGCCGCTTTCCTCAGGCGCGCTCGATTCGACGGCAGGCTCGGAGCCGTCCGGGGATTCCGTCGCGCTCGATTCGTCTGCCGCAGGCGTACAGGCCATAAGGCCGAGCAGCAGCGCCAGCAGCAGACAAAATAGGGATTTTGCTTTCATGACGTTTCCTTTCTTTCCTCATTTTCTTGTGATATATAATTTTCTATGTGGGTTTTAAAATTTAATCGGGACAGGTGTACAACTCGCCATAGCTCTCGATGAGGATGTCTGCGTTATGGGACAACTCCTCCTCTCCGTCAGCGTAATGCTTTTCGCGGATGCCGACGACGAAAAAGCCCGCACGCTTCGCTACGCCGGCAAATTTCGGATGGTCCTCAAATACAGCGCATTCGCCGGGTGAAAACCCCAGCCTTTCGGCGCAGAAAAGATAAATGCGCGGGTCGTGCTTGTCCGAGCCGATATCTTCAGGCGATATGTAAAACGAACAGCCGCCGCTGATGCCAAGCCGCGTATAACAGCCGTAAGAGCAGGATAACGGTGTGTGCGAGGCAATGCAGAAGGGGATGCCGCGTCGCCGGACTTCGTTGAGGAATGCGCCGGCGTCGGCTTTAAAGCAAATTTCGTTATCGTATTTGGTTTTCATATATGCAAAATACTCTGCGGGACCGCAGCAGGCGCGTACCTGTTCGGAAAACCAAAAGCCCATCGAATCAACCAGTGTGCCGTCAAAATCGAAAATAAATGCTTTTTGGGAAAATATGCTATCTTTCGTCAATGTGCTCCCTCCAATTTGTGCAAAAATTATCATAGCAGAAAGAATGTCGTCTGTCAACACAAATGCAAAACAAAAAATATTTCTTTTCATTTTTCTTTCCGTTATTCGTCTTGACACCGGATTCAAATTCCATTTTTGCACGATGGCGGCGGAAAAAATTCAAAAATTGCGGAATCACTATTGAAAAAAAGAAAAATCGTGCTATAATATCATAGAATAGCCTGTAGAGGCTGCGATCCGAGATTATCACATAGAAAGGGTAGGGGAATCATGTCCGTAAAGAAAGGACTTACCTCGGTCAGTGCACTTTACCGCGACGCGGAGCGCTTCGGCGGCCGGACCGTCAAAATCGGCGGCTGGGTGCGCACAATCCGCTCTTCCAATGCTTTCGGCTTTATTGAGCTGAACGACGGCACATATTTTGCAAATCTGCAGGTCGTCATTGAAGACGCGCTGCTGTCAAATTATAATGAAATTACCAAGCAGAACGTCGGTGCTGCGCTGCTGGTTGAGGGAACGCTCATTCTTACACCGGAGGCGAAGCAGCCGTTTGAACTGAAGGCTTCGGCTGTTACCGTCCTCGGCGCTTCGTCGCCTGATTTTCCGCTGCAGCCGAAAAAGCATTCGTTTGAGTTCCTGCGCACGATTGCACACCTTCGTCCGCGCGCCAATACTTTTAATGCTGTTTTCCGCGTGCGCTCGGTCGCGGCACAGGCCATTCATGCTTTTTTTGCCGAACGCGGCTTTATTTACGTACACACGCCTATTATCACTGCCAGTGATGCGGAGGGTGCAGGTGAAATGTTCCGCGTCACCACGCTGGATATCGGCGATCCCCCGCGCACCGAGGACGGCGAGGTGGACTTTGGCAAGGATTTCTTTTCGGCGCCTACCAATCTGACCGTTTCCGGCCAATTGGAGGCGGAGTGTTTTGCGCTGGCATTTAATAATGTATATACTTTCGGGCCGACCTTTCGCGCAGAGAATTCCAATACGCCGCGTCACGCCGCCGAGTTTTGGATGATTGAGCCTGAGATTGCTTTTGCCGATCTCGAGGACGATATGCAGCTTGCCGAAGACCTGACCAAATACGTCATCCGTGATGTGCTGGAAAAGTGCCCGCGTGAAATTGCGTTTTTCAATCAATTTGTTGATTCCACGCTGAAGTCGCGGCTGGAAGCGGTGATGAATGCCGATTTTGTTCGTGTGACCTATACCGAAGCCATCGAACTTCTGAAGCGCTCGGGGCAGAAGTTCGAATTCCCGACTGAATGGGGCGTGGCGCTGCAGTCCGAGCATGAGCGCTATCTGACCGAAAAGGTTTTTGGCCGTCCTGCGTTTGTCACTGATTATCCAAAGGAAATCAAAGCTTTCTATATGCGCCTCAACGACGATGGCAAAACTGTTGCCGCAGCGGATATGCTCGTGCCCGGTATCGGTGAGCTGATTGGGGGGTCGCAGAGAGAGGAGCGGCTTGATGTGCTGGAAAAGCGTATTGAGGAGCTGGGTCTGGATAAAAAGGCGTATTGGTGGTACCTCGAACTGCGTAAGTATGGCGGCGTCAAGCACGCCGGATTCGGCATCGGCTTCGAGCGGCTGATTATGTATATAACGGGGATGGGCAACATCCGTGATGTGGAGGCATTCCCGAGGACCGCGGGCAGCGCGGAATTTTAATGGTGCGGAGAGAGACGAAAATCATGCAAACAATCGAACAGTGCAAAGAAAAATACGAACATTATAAGGCCTCCGGCCTCAAGCTCGATATGTCCCGCGGGAAGCCGGCCGTCGATCAGCTCGACCTTTCCCGCGCACTGCTGTCTTTGCCCGGGCAGGATGACGGCTGTCTGCTGGAGAACGGCGTTGACTGCCGCAACTACGGTCTTCCTGCCGGTTTGCCGGCCATGCGCGCTTTGTTCGCCGAAATTCTCGGCGTTCAACCGGAAAATGTGATCGCCGGCGGCAATTCAAGTCTGAATATGATGTTCGACACCGTGGCGCAGGCGTTTTCCAAGGGAATCTGCGGCGGCAGACCTTGGTGCGGCGAAAAGGTCAAATTCCTGTGTCCCGCACCGGGGTATGACAGGCATTTCGGTATCACCGAATATTTCGGCATTGAAATGATCAACATCCCCATAGGTGCAGACGGGCCGGATATGGATATCGTCGAGCGCTATGTTGAAAACGATGCGTCGGTCAAGGGCATCTGGTGCGTGCCGAAGTATTCCAATCCTACGGGAATCACCTATTCCGATGAGACGGTCCGACGCTTCGCAAGGCTGAAGCCGAAAGCCGATGATTTCCGTATCTTTTGGGATAATTCCTATGTCCTTCATGATATCAGTAATACGCCGGATACACTTCTCAATTTATATGATGAAGCGGAAAAATGCGGCAATGCGGATATTGTTTTCCTGTTTACATCCACTTCTAAAATCACGTTCCCGGGTGCGGGTGTGGCTTGCGTCGCCGCTTCGCCCAAGAATGTCGAGTGGCTCCTGAGCCGTATTCAGTATCAAACCATCGGGCCGGATAAGCTCAATCAGCTCCGGCATCTGCGTATGCTGCCCGATCTGGAAGCGGTTCGTGCGCAGATGGCACGCCACCGCGCCATCATTCAGCCGAAGTTTGAGATGGTGCTTTCTGCGTTTGAGGACGGGTTGAAGGGACTTTCCGGTGTTTCGTGGACAAAACCAAACGGCGGCTATTTCATCAGTCTGGACCTGCCGCGCGGATGTGCCTCCAGAGCCGTCGCTTTGGCGAAGGAGGCCGGTTTGGTTCTTACGCCGGCCGGCGCCACCTTCCCGTACGGGCGGGATCCCGAGGATGCCAACATTCGCGTTGCGCCTACATATCCGTCGCTTCCTGAGCTGGAAAAAGCTTTGGAGCTGATGATTTGCTGCGTGCGGCTGGCCTTAAATAAGATTGAGTTTAGCGATTCTGTAAATTTTGGCCAAAGACTGCAAAAATACCAAATTCCGACTTGAAAAAGTGAATCTGTTGTGTTATAATGCCCATAGTCAGAATCATACCGACTTGAGAGGATGTGCAAAATGGCTTTGAAAAAGAGCTTTATCGTACTGATCCTTTGCCTGGCGCTGCTTTCTGCGGCGTTGGCCGCCTGCTCCAACGGCGGGGAAGAGTCGGCCGTTCCCTCCGGCACGCAGTCCGACTTGAGCGGGACTGCCGCCGATGCCTTTCCGTATGAAGGGAATTTTGAAGGGCAGACCGTTCGGATCCTTACCGTCAGCAGTGACCGTCATCTGTATGGGGAACAGCAGTTTGTCGCCGATGAAGAGCTGTCCGGCAATGTCATCAATGATGCCGTGGCGGAGCGAAACAATTTGATTGAACAACTGTACGGCCTTACGATCAAGGTGGATTCTGCGCAATATCCTTCGGAGGAAATGCAGAACTATTTCCTGAGCGGTGATGCAAGGTATGATTTGGTTTGTGAGTCCGTAGACCGTATGGTAACACAAGTCTCTGAAAATCACTATTGGTCTCTTGACGACCTGCTGAACCTTGAAGATCCGTGGTGGGATCAGCGCTCGGTGGATATCCTCTCGCTGGACGGGACGAAGCACTTCTTCGTTTCGGGCGACGGGATGCTGACCAACGTTGATCATATCTATCTGACGCTGTTCAATAAAGACCTTTATGATACCAACGCAGACGTGAAGGCCGAGTTTGGCGACCTGTATGAAATGGTTGAAAACGGCACCTTTACCCTTGACAATTTTTATGCCATTTCGCGCGCCGTCTCCGTAGCGGATGAAAACGGCGACTGGGGGATAGATGCGACCTTCGGTAATCTTTCGCATGCCTACGGTGCCACGATTATGGTGAACGGCGCGGGGATGGGTATGGTGGAGAAGGACGGCCAGGGCGGTTTGACCGTCACCGTCGGCACCCAGCGCGGCATCGATGTATTTCAAAAGGTGTATGACCTGATGTCGAATAAAAATGTTACCCAGCGAGCGGAACTGATTGCGGGACAGGGACCCAATCCGAGTACATATGGCTTTGCGGAACTGGAGTATATGTTTGTCAACGGGCACGGTCTGTTCTACAATACAACTGTTTCCTCGATATCGATTTTAAAGAATTCCAGCGCTGAACGGAATTTTGAGTTCGGCGTGCTTCCCATCCCGAAGTATGATGAGGCACAGGATGAATATTACTGTGCCGTCAACCGTTATCAGTCCAGCGTGCTGGGCATTCCTACAACCAACACGGATAATCTGGAGGCCACGACGTTCCTGATGAACGCGCTCGGCTACTACAATACGCATATGCCCAGCGGCAAGACCGTGATGGACGCGTATTATGAAACCACGCTCAAATTGCAGGCGACCGATACCGACGAGGATGCGCGGATGCTTGACATCATTTTTGACAGCGCCTTCTATGATCTTGGCTCCATCTTTACGTGGGGTACGCTTTCCGGCCTGTACGGCAGCGTCATCAGCAATGACGCTGACAATACGCTCGTTTCCTCGTGGCAGCAGATCGAGTCTGCAGTCACTGCTGCGATGGAGGAAACGGTTCGGCAGTATAGAGAAAGCATTACTTGATGAGGAAGATTCTTATGGCTAAAAGACTGTTGGCGTTGCTTGTCTGTCTGCTGCTGGTTTCTGCCGCGATTCCGGCGGCCGCAGCGGAGGAAGAGACAAATATCGCGCTGGGGAAATCCTATACTACGTTTACCGAAGCTGCAATTGAAAATGGGTTTCCCAAGCAGGTTACGGACAACAACGGGGAATTGACCGATGGAAATTCTGCTTCAAATGTAATTGGCGATCCCAACTGGGTGCAGTTTTATCGGGGTGTTTTTACCGGTGTGACCATCGATCTTGGTGAGGAAATGGCTGTGTCCGGCTACGAGATGGGACAGCTTTCCGGGGTGGGCGCAGGCGTCTATCTTTCTCGTTATATCGAATTTTCGGTGTCGCTTGACGGTGAGACTTTTTACCTTGTCAACCGTTGGGAAGACCAGAAGATGATTTCGAGTACGCCAAACGGACGTGTTGTCCATTCCTATAACGGCGACCGGTACAGAGCACGCTATGTGCGGCTGATCTTTTCGTCCGATGTCAATTGCTTTATCGATGAGATTAAGGTGTTCGGCGGCGCGGCTGACGGCGGCGAAAAAACAGCCGATGTCGAACAGAAGATTGAATACCGCAACGCTTATGCGCCGAATGATATTGAAGCGCTCGGCGGTACGTCCAACAGTATTCTGATTTATAACAATGAATATTATAACGGCTCGGTTTCGGATATCGGGAAGAATACATATGATGAGCTGTTGCCCTATATTGCCTATGTCGATAAAGATCAAACAGTCTTGGACACGATGTTCGAGTCGGCGCTTTTCCTTCCGCTCAATCCCGGAACGGACGGCGAGCATTCACTGATGAAGCAGTCCGGCTGGGAGCATTATCTTGAAAATACCATCGGCGCGGCGGAGGACATCAATATGACCGCGCTTGACCGCCTGGTCGGCGACCTCAAGGAGACGCTGGCGTTGGGTGACGATTTTCTCTATCCCGTGATTATGACGGTGCCTTTCACAAATGTATCTGATGCGGCCTTCGGTACTTTGGACGGCGATGTTTCGATTGATTTAAGCACGCTGGATAACTGCAAAGCGGCTGTCGAATGGTTCGTCGATGAATCCATTGCCGCATTTGAGGGCGCGGATTTTCAGAATCTTACGCTTGTCGGTTTTTATTGGTATGCTGAGCTGGTCAACTATGCCGCAGCGGATTTCAGTGAGGAACTGGTTGTTTCGTTCAATGATTATGTGCATAGCAAGGAGCTCGGTACGATGTGGATTCCGTATTACTGCGCGCCCGGTATGGAACGCGCAGTTGAGCTCGGTTTCGACGTCGCCTGTGTTCAGAACGGCTACGCGTTTCCGGACGAGGAAAGCGAAAACGGATTGGTGCAGCCGGGCGTTATAGCGGATTCGCTGGATATTGCATATAAATATGGGCTTGGCGCGGAAATCGAACTGCAACTTGTCGAGGATTTCTATGACCGTTATTCTGAGTATATTTCCGGCAATTATTCGGCCGGCGTGATGACGGACAGCTATACGGCATTCTATCAGGGCGGCGGTCCGGGCGCGCTGTATACCTGTGCATACGGCAACAATACACAGCGTGCTTTGTACGATATGACGTATATGTACCTTAAAGGGACTTACGAAGAATTTGCGCCTGTAATCGAACAGGACGGCCCCGTTTATTTTTTGAAGGACTCTACCAAAAACAGCGGCACGCTCCGTGTGACGGACGGCGATACGCCCCGTACTGAGTTGACCATCGCTTATCTCGAAGAACCTTCGCATGGCAAACTTTCCATTGATGCGGACGGGTATTTTCTCTATGTGCCCGATACCGGTTATACAGGTGATGACAGTTTTGTCATCGAACTGACCGACGGAAGGCATTCTTCCGGCCGTGTGACCATTCAATTGAAAATCGTGGAAACACTGATGCCGCTGAGCAAGGCCGGCAGTGACCTTACCGGTACGCGCATTGTGCGTATTGCAGATAAGGCTTCGACGCAGACGGTCGGCGACGGAATCTATGAAGTCGCTGTCAGCGCGGAAGGGAAAGTCATTTCCGCCGCGTATGCGAATGATACCGCCATACCCGACGGCGGTTATGTCATTGCGGCCATCGGCAGTGAAAAAGTGAATTGGCTCAGCACCTATGCTGTCGTCGGCACGACGGCGATTTATGACGCGGTGACCAATTCGATCGTTTTTGAGGCCGTCCCTGACGGCAGTGACGGCGAAAGCGCGAATCCTACGACGACAATCGTTATCATCTGCGCCGTGATTGTGGTTGTAATCGCAGCAGCGATTATAATAAGCATTATGCAAAAACGAAAGAAAAGGGGACAACAAGCATGAAAAAAGTAATTGCCTCAATTTTGGCCGTTGTGATGTTGCTCTTCCTCGTTGCTTGCGGAACGTCTGAAGGGGACGAAAGCAGCACTGCTGCTTCTTCCAATCCTCCTGCGTCCACAAGCCGAGATGAGAGCAGCGCCACTTCCACCGAACCGGACGACGAGTCGTCCGCCGCTTCTGAGGATACATCGTCCGAGGAAAGCGATCCCGGTCCCGAGCTTCCGGCGTATCTGGCGAACTTTGTATCGTTTGCAGATACTCTTGGCGTTAATTTGAGAGCAACGGACAACACCTCTATCCGCTTGACGAAGATTAACGAAGCGCCTGTCGAGGGCGATATCGTGCTCTTCAATGCCGAGTATGGCGATACAATCGCTGCCGGCGACGAGACCTATGCCGACTTCACGATCGTTGTGTTTGAGTACGATCATGATGTGTTCACCTATGTTGAAAAGTCGCGTGCAGATGTGGGCGAGGATGACACAAAGGCTGACACTGCCATTCCTGCGGACGGCTTTGTCCTTGCCATTTCCGAACTGCAGACGCAGGCGCTTGCCAATCTGGAAAATCTGAACAGTGATAGCGTTGTCCATGTGCACGGCGTGCCTGCGCTGGCGCCTGATGCTGTAGATGAGAATAATAATACCTACGGCATCACGGTTCAGAAGATCGACACCGCTCCTACGATCGACGGCATTGTCGACGAGGACGAATACGGTGCTCCGGTCTGGGTCGTGAACGAAAACAACCACTTCTGGTCTTATGCCTCCTTTGAAAAGGATCAGTATTATGCCACTGCGGATATTTACGCAAGATGTGATGACGAAAACCTTTATTTTGCGGTTGTCGTAGATTCGCCGTATCACTACTGCCCGCTGGATCAGAAAGGAGCCAGCGGTATGTATGACTATGAATGCATTCAGGTCGACATACTGGATCAAAGCCCGTCGAGCGATTATATGCTTGAGCATTTTGATTGGTTCAGTAGTACCAATGCGGTTGCATCTCAGGAAGGCCATTTCAGACAGTACGGCTTTGCGGTGAGCAGCAATGAGGGCAACGAAACGCTTTCCTGTGTTTGGGTTTCCGCAGGCGGAGACGCAGCTGCGTTTACCGGCGAATGCAAGGTTCTTCGCGACGACGAAGCGCAGACAACAACCTACGAGGTTTCGATACCGTGGGCGGAGATCGGTATTGAAAACGTTGATGCCGGCACTGAGTTCGGCTTCTCCGTTTCGATCAACTCGACCAATGAGGAAGACGATGCTGCCGGTACCTGGAAAAACATCACGCTGCGTGACGGCGGCGGCATCATTGGCCGCAACGACCTTTCCAAGGTTCCCGTAGCGACCATCGAAAATTAAACAACATATCGGAATGGGGGAGCAACCCTTACGGGCGGGTCCCCCATTTCCTCTGCTGTTAAAATCAATTAGAATGTCGAAAGGAAAACAAACAGTTATGAAAATCGGAGTTAGCCTGTACAGCTTCCACGCGTATGCCGGAGAAGACAGCCTTGGAATGAAGGGCTGCATCGCCAAAGCGAAGGAGATTGGCTGCGAAGGCGTTGACTTTGTTGAAACACAGCACGAATCTCAGGAGGCGTACCTTGCGCATGCGCGTGAAATTGGCGCGTATTGCCGCGAAATCGGTGTGGAGGCAGTCTGCTTCTGCGTCGGCAGCGACTTTCTCAACGGAAGCGGCGGCGACGTCGATGCCGAGATTGCCAGAGTCAAAGGCAGAGTGGATATCGCTGCGGCTTACGGCTGCAAGCTGATGCGTCATGACGCTACGCCCGGATATCCGAATGATAAAAAGTTCGGCCGCAGTTTCGACGCGGTGCTGCCGATCCTCACAAAGGCATATCGTGAAGTGACTGAATATGCGGAGCAGAGGGGCGTCAAGACCTGTATCGAAAACCATGGCTTCTTCGCACAGGATGCCGAACGCGTAGAAAAGCTGATCAACGCCGTTGGGCATCCGAATTTCGGCGCGTTGGTGGATATCGGCAACTTCGCCTGTGCGGATGAAGATTCGGCCCGTTCAGTCGGCATTATGGCGCCGTACGCCTTCCATTCGCACGCGAAGGACTTCCATAAGAAGAACGGCAGCTTGGACAATCCGGGTGAAGGCTGGTTCCAGTCTCGTGCATGCAATTATTTGCGTGGATCGATCATCGGTCACGGCGACGTTCCGGTCAGACAGTGCATCAACGCTCTCAGACGCGGCGGTTATGATGGCTATATGATGATTGAATTTGAGGGAATGGAGGATCCTGTCCGCGGCATTACCGTCGGGTATAATAACCTCAAACGTTTTATCGGCTGATTTTGCTGCAGCGATGCAGGGGGTCTGTAAGCGTCCCCCTGCATCAGCATGCTTGGATCGGAGCGCATATCATGGATAAAAACAACAGAAAGAATAAAATGCGTAAGGCTCTGCTCATTGTCGGTATTGTCACGGCGGTGCTGCTGGCGCTTCTCCTCTGTGTGCAATTGATTTCACAGGCTTTGATCGAGAAGGTGGATACCTATGTCCGCTTGGACGGTATTCGCTTTGCGCAGGCTGATTATGAGTATAATATTTTTGACGATGTGTTGTATAACGCCAAGGAGCACGATATTTATTACTCCGAATATGGTTCGGGTGAATTGATTGAAAACGGTGCGTATGAGCAATATGGAGATCAGGCCGTATTCTTCCGTAAATATTTCGACTGTGTGATAAACGGCCGTTATGACGAATATCCGAAGTTGTTTACAGATGATTTTTTCAAAACGCATACGATACCTGAGCGTTTCACGATGCAGAAAATTTATGATATCCGCGTCGATTTGAACGATAAAAAATCGGCGGAGGTGGATGGGAAGCAGACCACCTTGTATTGCTATATGGTTTCGTATAAAATAATGAATAATAACGGTACGTTTCGCGGTGATGTCGGCAGTGATACTGCAAAACCGTTGTATTTTGAAATTTGTACTTTTGACTCGAATGACACCAGAATTCATACGTTAAGTTTTGTAAACCACGCATAGAAAGGCACGCATTATGGCAAAACAATTTCAATGGGACACTTCTTATTTGATGAAAAAAGCTGAGGAAGCGATTAATGCGGGACGAAGAACGGTCGCTGACATTGCATATGAGGTACGCGCCATTCGTGACCGGGACCCTGCCGCGCGCAGCAACGCGGAGGTTCTGCTGCTTTATCCCGGCCTTCATGCCGTGCTCGCGCATCGTGCGGCGCATTATCTGCACGGAAAAAAACACTTTTTTGCTGCCCGTGCGATCAGCCAGATTGCGCGCGGCCTGACAGGAATTGAGATTCATCCTGCTGCAAAAATCGGCAAGGGCGTTTTCATCGATCACGGCTGTGCCGTTGTCATCGGTGAAACGGCGGAGGTGGGCGATAACTGCACTATTTATCAGGGTGTGACACTCGGCGGTACCGGTAAACATTGCGGCAAACGCCATCCTACGCTGGGCAATGACGTGATGGTCGGTGCCGGTGCGAAGGTGCTCGGCCCCTTTAAGGTCGGGGACCATGCAAAAATTGCGGCAGGCGCCGTCGTGCTCAAAGAGGTACCGAGCGATTCCACCGCTGTCGGTATACCCGCCAAGATTGTTAACAGTGCCTCCAAAAGCGGCGCAGAAAATCTCGATCAGATCAATATTCCCGACCCTGTTGCGCAGGAACTGACGGCACTCAAGGAGCGTGTCGCTGAGCTGGAACGGAGGCTTGCGGCGGAATAATGCCGTTTTATGATGTTTAAAATCCGAAAAAATTGGATAAAGGAATCAATAAATGACTATGAAACGCTCAACCTTGGCCCCTGCAGCTGTAATTGCCGCTGTTATCATCCTGCTTTCCGCTGTATTGATTACCATAGGAATCACATATGCAACGGAACAGGAGCCCCCTCTTCCTGATGCTTCTTCATCTGTCTCTGCCGGCTCCGATGCGAGCGGGATGCTCTCCGAACCGTCACAGCCGTCGTCTGACAGCTCGGCGCCGGATGATGAAAGTTCTGATGCCGGCGAATACGAGGAAAGCGCAGATACTTCAAGTGTTCCCGAACTGGGACAGTCGATCCCTGCGATGTCGGCCGGTACATTCAATAGTGTCGATACACAGTATTGTATTTTATATGATGTCACACACGACGCGGTGCTTTATTCCAAAAACAGTACCGAGCGTGCGTATCCGGCCAGCGTAACCAAATTGCTGACTGCAGCAGTTGCCAGCGATTATTGCGATCTGGATACGCCCTTTACGGTTGGTGATGAACTTGATTTTGTACAGCCGCATTCCAGTCTTGCATATCTTGAAAAGGGGCAGCGGTTGACTTTTGAAGGTTTGCTGGACGCAATGCTGTTGCCCTCCGGGAATGATGCCGCATATGTGATGGCCTGTGGCGTTGGACGTATCGCTGCGAATGATCCTTCGCTTTCTGTCATAGACGCCGTTGCGCTGTTTGTTGATTTGATGAATCAAAAAGCAAGTGAGCTGGGGTGCCTTGATAGCCATTTTTCGAATCCTGATGGATATCATCATGATGATCATTATACAACCGCATACGATATGGCGCGGATTGCAGTTGCATGTTTGAAAATTGAGCCTGTTGCCAGATCCTGTGCCAAAACAGTTGGCAGAGCTGTCTTTTTGTCGGGTGAAGATATTACATGGTCTTCGACCAATAAATTGCTCGGTTCCTATCGCTATGCGACAGGTTTGAAAACCGGCTCCACTGACGAGGCCGGGCCCTGCCTTGCGGCATCGGCTGAAAAGGACGGTACGACATTGGTCGCTATTCTATTCAATGCGGCTGACTCGTATTCGCGGTATGACGATGCTACAACGCTGTTTACTGAAGGATTTCAATATGTAGAGACATTTTTTCCGGCGCAATGATCCATTGTAAATTGTAGAATCTGCGTCGGTTTGTGAAAAAGCCTCTGTGCACGCATTATTCTGTAATCATTTTGGATAAAAATAGGAGAACTGCCGCTGAATGGGTGCGGCAGTTCTCTTTTGCGGACCGCCGCAGTCGGTAAATCATTGGATTTGTACAAATATGGAACGGGTTAGCATCTCGTCTTTTTTAACGGACATAGGGCAAACACCATTTTTTAAGTCAAAATATGATACGCTTATTGGCTTGGTATAAAAAACAAGTGCCCGAATTTGTTTTCGGGCACTTGTGATTTTTATTTGTGCAACTGCTTTATAGGTTGGGAAGTATAGCCAGCAGAACAAAGTTCAAAATAAACAGTGCGGTCGAAACCCAGAGAATCGGATGAATGTCCCTGATTTGCTTCTTGCAGATTTTAGTGATGCAGTAGAAGATGAAGCCTGCCGCGATGCCGTAGGAAATGCTGTAGCAAAGCGCCATAAATACACCGGCGAAAAACGCAGGTACCGCTTCATCAAAATCGTCCCACTTAATTTCTTTGAAAGCAGACATCATCATAATACCGACGACAACCAGCGCGGGAGCCGTTGCAGCAGACGGAATGGCGCTTACAAACGTCGCCAGAAACGCACTGGCGGCAAAGCAGAGGGCGACGACCACACTGGTCAGACCGGTGCGTCCGCCGGCGCCGATTCCCGCAGCGCTTTCTACATAGGTCGTCGTATTGGAGGTGCCGAAAATCGCACCGATTGATGTGGCCGTGGCGTCTGCAAACAGCGCTTTGTCCATTTTGGATTTAAAGCCGGGCGTCGTTTCCATCGCGCGCTCGTCTTCATCGCTGAATATACCGGTGCGGCGGCCCGTACCGATAAAGGTGCCGATTGTGTCAAACGTATCGGAAACACTGAATGAGAAAATGGTGACCAGTACAAGCGGAAGTTTGGAAATGTCGGAGAACAGTGAACCCAGCCCCTCGCTGGTAAAAATAACGCCGAAGGTCGAGGGGAGCTGTTTGCATGCTTCCGCAAAGCTGATGGTATCCGTCGTAGCCGTCACTTCCATCGGAATGCCGATCAGAGCCGTTGCGACGATGCCGATCAGAATTGCGCCCTTAACCTTGCAGACGAGCAGAATGATCGTCAGCGCCAAACCGATCAGGAAGAGCCAAAGTGACGGGGAATCCAACCTGGCAAGCTCGGGAACTATGCCGGACGTATTTATTGAAACTCCATCCTCAGAAATCGCTGCACCGGTAAAGCCGATGATGTCAATATTAAGAAGACCAATATAGGCGACAAAGATGCCGATACCGCCGCCGATGGCGTTCTGAAGGCTGCGGGGAATAGATTTGATGATGTATTTACGGACTTTTGTAACTGTGATGAGAATGTTGATCAGGCCGCAAATGAACACCATTGACAACGCCTGTTGCCATGTAAAACCGAGTGTAAAACAGACCGTATAGACAAAAAACGCGTTTAGTCCCATACCCGGCGCCTGTGCATAGGGAACATTAGCCACAAGGCCCATAATCAATGTGCCGATAATAGCTGAAATGATGGTCGCCAGAAAAACGGCGCCCCATTCCATACCAGACGCACTCAGCAGCGTCGGGTTCACGGCGATGATATACGCCATTGCGAAAAATGTTGTGAGTCCTGCGATTACCTCTCTTCCTACCGTAGTTCCGTTTTGCTTGAGCTTAAAAAAGCGATCCACAAATTTTGCCCTCCTTTTGTTTTTCCGCTCCCGCGGTTGATCCTCTTTCTGAAAGCCAAACAATGCTTGCGGAAAATCCGCAACAAGCATTTTCTGTATTTTAGCACAAAAATAATAAAAACACAAGATAAATTAAAAATTTATTTCCGATTTCCTGCGAAATTTCCGTTTTAAGGAAGTTTCGGCAAGCATTCAAGTGGTTGTTTCCTGCTTTTTCAGACGTTTTTCGGCGTTCCGGTGATGTAAATGGATTATAAGCGGAAAGAATGTGATTTTGCGCTGTTCAAAAGCCACCGCATAGTATATACAGACTCTTTTGTTCGCTGTAATTGTTTCCGACTGTCGGTAAAGCGCGGGCAAAAAGATTGTTTTAAGCCGATATTGCAGCCTGCATCAAGAAACAATATCTGTATAGCAATTTGGCCGCCGGTCACGGAATAGCCCCCATTCCAACCGCTTCATTTGAAGTGTATCCATATCGAACTCCGCGCACAGGATTGCTTCGCCGTCGCGTCCGGCAGAAGTGAGGAGAGCGCCTGATTCGTCGGTGATGAACGAGCTTCCGTAGAAGGTCAGTTCCGAATGCTGTCCGCCGTTTTCCGGCGACGGCTCCACCCGCTCGGCGCCGTAACGATTGGCGGCGAGCACAGGAATGAGGTTCGCCGCTGCGTGTCCCTGCATACAGCGCTGCCAGTGTCCCGCGCTGTCTACGTCGAGGACGGGCTCCGAACCGATGGCGGTGGGAAAAAACAGCAATTCCGCGCCCTTGAGTGCCAGACAGCGCGCCGTTTCGGGGAACCATTGGTCCCAGCAGATGCCGACGCCGATGCGGGCGTATTTTGTGTCCCAAACGCGAAAACCTGTGTTTCCGGGTGTGAAATAAAATTTTTCCTGATAATAATGGTCGTCGGGGATGTGTGTCTTGCGGTATACGCCCAATAGGGTGCCGTCCGCATCGATTATAGCGACGGAATTATAAAGGCAGTTCCCGTCACGCTCGTAAAAACTCACCGGCAGCACAACGTGCAGCTTTTTTGCCAGCGCCGACATACGGCGTACCGCCGCGTTTTCGGTTGCCGGCATTGCGTAGCGGTAATAGCCGTACCGCCGCTCCTGACAGAAATAAAGGCGCTCAAACAGCTCGGGCAGCAGAATGATCTGCGCGCCCCGGTCTGCGGCCTGCCGGATCAGACGTTCGGCTGTATCGAGGTTGGTTTCAACGTCCGGTGCACACTGCATCTGGACTGCCGCTGTTATGACTTTTCTCATAAAGTCGGAACCCCCTTCGGAATTTGTTGCGTAATACAGTGAATGTTGCCGCCGCCGAGCAGAATATCGCGCGCATAGACGGGGATGACCGTCCGCTCCGGGCAGAGCGCGGTGAGAAGCTCGACAGCGCGCCGGTCGGACGCTTCGTTTCCGTTGCCGAACACGGGCAGGATCAATCCACCGTTGACAAACAAAAAGTTAACATACGAGGCAGCCAACCGTTCGCCCGGTTCGCGTGTGTCCTCGCCCGGCTCAAAGACATACGCTTCGCACTCCTCCTGCGTTACGCAGACGGGCTTATCTGGAATGGGCAGCTTATGGACAGTGAGACGGCGGCCGCGGGCGTCCGTCTGCATCCGCAGGTAGTTGAAACAAGCCTGTGACAGCGGAAACTGCGGGTCATTTTCGTCATCCGTCCACGCGAGGACGACCTCGGCGGGACGGAGAAACGCACACATGTTGTCAACGTGCTCGTTCGTCTCGTCGTTATAAATGCCGCGCGGCAGCCAGAGCACTTTTTCCGCACAGAGGTATTGCTTGAGCTTAAGCTCAATCTCGGCTTTCGTCAGTGACGGATTCCGCCCTTTGCTGAGCAGGCAGGACTCGGTGACCAGCAGTGTGCCCTCACCGTCGCTGTGAACGGCGCCGCCCTCCATAACGAAGGGAGAAGCGTCGTAGCAATCCACGCCCACCGCTTCACAGAATGCGGGCGCGAGGGCATTATCCTTATCCCAGGAAGCGTAAAGTCCGTCGACTGAGCCGCCCCAAGCGTTAAATTGCCAGCTTATGCCGCGAAGACGGCCTGCGCCGTCCCGAACAAAGGTCGGCGCGACGTCGCGTGCCCACGAGTCGTCTGCTTCGATTTCCAATATGCGGACCGCATCGGGCAGCGCATTGCGCGCCTGTTGGATATAGGCCGCCGGTGCGAGCATCAGTACCTTTGCAAAGCGGTTGATTGCGAAAGCTACGCTGCGAAATGCTTCGATTGCCTTTGCGGGATCAGCGCCCCACGAGCCTTGACGGAAGGGCCAGATCATGACCACCGCCTGCTGTTCATCGAATTCGGCCGGCATACGGAAGCCGTCGTCTGCTGGCAGGGTATGCAGAAGCGCCATCTTCAGGACAGCCTCCCTTTGAAATCTTCATAGCCGAAGCTTTTCACCAGTTCGGCTTCGCCGTTTTCGCGCAGCAGTGCAATCGAGGGAAGCGGCATTCCGTTGAACGTGTTGTTTTTTACCATCGTATAAATTGCCATATCATCAAAAATTAAACGATCCCCGATTTCCACTGGCTTGTCGAAGCTGTAATCGCCGATGCTGTCGCCTGCGAGGCAGGTGCGCGCAGCCAGTCGGTATTCGTAAGGCTTTTCGCCCGGAAGTCCTGCGCCGTGCAGCGGCGGGCGGTAAGGCATCTCCAGCACGTCAGGCATGTGGCAGGCGGCGGAGGCGTCCAGAATCAAAATGGATTTGCCGTTTTCCACGATATCCAGAACCGTAGTGACAAGCCGGCCCGCGTTAAGTGCGACGGCTTCGCCGGGTTCAAGATATACGGTCAGGCCGTATTCATCGCGGATATAACCGATAAGCCTTTCCAGTGCGGTGATGTCATACCCGGGGCGCGTGATGTGGTGACCGCCGCCAAGGTTGAGCCATTTGAGCGCACGGAAATGACGGCTAAAGTCCCGTTCCAGCACCTTGAAGGTTTCGACCAGCGCGTCGGAATTCTGTTCGCAGAGCGTGTGCATATGAAAGCCCTCTACGCCGGCGGGCAGCTCGGCAGGGAAGTGCTCGCGCGGGATGCCGAGACGGGAAAAAGGCGCGCAGGGGTCGTAAATCGCGCCCGACTGCGTGGAATGGCAGGGATTGATGCGCAGCCCCGCGCTCACACCGGAAAGGCGCGGAAAAAAAGTCTCAAACTGCCTGATGGAATTGAAAATGACATGACTGCAAATCCTGCAAAGCTCGTCGATTTCATCCGCTTTATAGGCAGGGGAGTAAACGTGGTTTTCCTTTCCCATCTCTTCTAAGCCGAGCCGCGCTTCATAAAGCCCGCTGGCTGCGGTGCCGCTGATATACCGGCCGATGAGCGGGTAAAGCGAAAATGCCGAAAACGCCTTTTGTGCCAGCAGGATGCGGCAGCCGCTGCGCTTCTCAAGTTCAGACAGAATCAAAAGATTAGCCTTCAAACGTGCCTCGTCAATCACATAAACGGGCGTGGGCAGCTCTTGGAAACGCATGCCGGTTCAATCGACGAGGCGGGGATTTTCATCCACTACCCAAGGCAAGCCGAAGCGGTTGAGCGCGTCCATAAACGGGTCGGGATCGAACTGCTCGGTGGTGAACACGCCCTTTTTGTTCCAAACGCCCGAGATGACGAGCGCGGCGCCGATCATCGCCGGGACGCCGGTGGTGTAGGAAATGGCTTGCGAGCCGACTTCGCGGTAGCAGGCTTCGTGGTCGCAGATGTTGTAGATATAGATGCTCTTTTCTTTGCCATCCTTGACGCCGGTAAAGATACAACCGATATTCGTTTTGCCTTTTGTCCGCGGTCCGAGCGTAGCCGGGTCCGGCAGCAGCGCCTTGAGAAACTGAATCGGCACAATCGGGCGGCCTTCGAATTCGACGGGCGTGGTGGAAAGCATTCCTACGTTTTCCAGACACTTCATATGCGTCAGGTAGCTTTGGCCAAACGTCATAAAAAAGCGGATGCGCTTCGCTTCGGGAAAGCTGGCCGCGAGCGATTCGATTTCCTCGTGATGCAGCAGGTACATATCTTTTTTACCCACACCGTCAAAATCGTATTCGCGCTTGATGGCCATCGGCTCGGTCTCGACCCAATGACCGTTCTCCCAGTACGACCCGTTAGCGGACACCTCGCGCAGGTTGATTTCGGGATTGAAGTTGGTCGCGAACGGATATCCGTGATCGCCGCCGTTGCAGTCAAGAATGTCGATGTAGTGGATTTCATCAAAATAATGCTTCTTGGCGTACGCGGTGAATACGCTGGTCACACCAGGGTCGAATCCGCTTCCCAGCAGCGCCGTGATGCCGGCCTTCTCGTACTTTTCGCGGTAAGCCCACTGCCATGAATAATCGAAATAGGCGGTAAAGCCTTTTTCGCGGCAGCGTTTCTCGTAAACCTTCCGCCACGCGGGGTCGTCGGTATTTTCGGGCTCATAGTTGGCTGTGTCGATGTAGTCGGTGTGCGTTCGGAGGCAGGCTTCCATAATCGTCAGGTCCTGATAGGGGAGGGCGACATTGAGGACCGCTGCCGGCTGATAATGCCCGATCAAATCGACGAGCTGCTGCACGTTGTCGGCGTCCACCTGTGCGGTGGTCAGCTTGACGGAGGTCGTCTTTTCCAGCTTTTCCTTCAGCGCGTCACACTTGGATTGGGTGCGGCTGGCGATGCAGAGCTCGCTGAACACGCCGCTGTTCTCGCAGCATTTGTGGATGGCGACCGAGGCGACGCCGCCGCAGCCGATGACAAGCAGTTTGCTCATAATTTTGCTTTTCCTTTCTGTACGGTCAGTTTTTTTCTTCTTCGATCAGAAGATCCTCTACATATTTCGGAAGCATGAACGCACCCATATGCAGATTGGTCGTATAATACCACGTTTTGATGCCGCGGCGGTTCCAACGTGCCGCATCAAGATCGATGAGGGGATGATATTTTTTGGACGCGAAGCCGAACAGCCAATAGCCCGCCGCGCATGTCGGAATATGTGCCTGATACACGCGGCTGATGGGGAAGGAGCGGAACGCCTTGCGATGCATCGCGCGGCAGGGTTCTTCGTCCTCGTCGTAGAAGGGGCTGCCATGCTGGTAAACCATAATCCCGTCGTCGTGCAGTGCCTTGTAGCAGCTCCCGTAAAACTCCTTGGTGAACAGGCCGGCCGTATGACCGAGCGGGTCGGTCGAGTCGTTGATGATCAGGTCATACGCGTCCTGCTTGGTTCGCAGAAAGCGCAGTCCGTCCTGATAATATACGGTAACGCGCGGGTCATCCAGCCCCTTCGCGTTGTCGGGGAAGAATTCTCGGCAGACGTCGACGAACATTTTGTCCGGCTCGACGACGTCGATGGCTTCGATTTCGTCGTAATAAGATAGCTCGCGCGCCACGCCGCCGTCACCGCCGCCGATGACCAGCACACGCCTGACGTTCGGGTGAACGGCCATCGGCACGTGGACGATCATCTCGTCGTAGGTGAACTCGTCCTTTTCCGAAAAGATGATGCTGCCGTCCGAGGTCAGAAACAGCCCGAATTCGGGCGAATCGAACACGTCGATGCGCTGAAAATCACTTTGCGCGCCGAAAAGCTGACGGTTGACCCGAATAGAGATTTTTACATTGTTTGTATGCATTTCGGAAAACCAGAATTCCATCAATAGCTTCCTTCCATCAGTACGTTCAGGCGGCAGACCGTCGGATCCTCCGTGCCCTGCATCGAGCAGCCTTTTTCCTTCGCGTATTCAATATAATCAATGATGTCCTCCGTCACAACCTCGCCCGGAGCGAGGATCGGGATGCCGGGGGGATAGCACATCACGAATTCGCTGCAAACCCGTCCGCGGGTCTGGCGCAGCGGCAGCGATTCTTTCTTGGCGTAAAAAGCTTTCTGTGGGGTGGTGACCACCCGAGGCGCAATGTATTCGTTTGACAGCATGCCTTTGGTATCCTTTGCGTACAGCCGCTTGATGTCCGACAGCGCGCCTACGAAGCGTTCGATGTCTTGAATGCGGTCGCCGATGGAAATATAGGCAAGGATGTTGCCGATATCGCCGAATTCGATTTGGATGTCGTACTCGTCGCGCAGCAGATCGTAGACCTCGATGCCCGCCAGACCGATGTCGCGGGTGTATACCGACAGCTTGGTAACGTCGTAGTCATATATGCTATTGCCGTTGACCAGCTCGCGGCCATAGGCGTAATAACCGCCAATGCCGTTGATCTCGCTTCTGGCGTACTCTGCCATTGCCGTAACCTTCTCAAACGACGCTTCCCCCCGCAGCGCAAGGTTACGGCGGGAAATGTCCAGGCTGGACATCAACAGATAAGAAGCGCTGGTCGTCTGAGTCAGATTGATGATTTGGCTGACATAGCCCGCACTCACGTTTTTCCCCAGCAGAAGAAGCGAGCTTTGCGTCAGGCTTCCGCCTGATTTATGCATTGAGACCGCCGACATATCCGCTCCGGCGGCGATGGCCGAAATGGGCAGATTTTTTCCGAAATAAAAATGCGTGCCGTGCGCTTCGTCTGCCAGCGCAAGCATTCCGTGTTCGTGCGCCAGCCGCACGATCTCGCGGATGTTTGAGCAGATGCCGTAGTAGGTCGGGTTGTTGACTAAAACGGCCACGGCTGTCGGATTGTCCAAAATCGCGCGCTCTACGTCGCCAAGCTCCATCCCCAGCGAGATGCCGAGGCGGTTGTCTACCTTCGGGTTGACGTAGACCGGCTCGGCACCGCAGAGAACGAGCGCATTGATGACGCTGCGGTGCACGTTCCGCGGCAGGATGATCTTGTCGCCCGCTTTGCAGGCGGACAGCACCATGCTCTGAACCGACGACGTGGTGCCGCCGACCATAAAGAAAGCGTTTTCGGCGCCGAATGCATCGGCTGCAAGTGCCTCCGCTTCGAGGATGACCGAAACCGGGTGACAAAGATTGTCCAGCGGCTTCATCGAATTGACGTCCATACCGACGCATTTTTCACCCAGCAGCTCTACCAGCTCGGGATTGCCGCGTCCGCGTTTGTGGCCGGGAACGTCAAAAGGGACGACCCGCTGCCTTCTGAATTTTTCCAGCGCTTCATAAAGCGGCGCTCTTTTTTGATTGTTTAGATTCATGCCAACACTCCGCGTTCTCCGCATAAAATCCGCCGGTGCGGACCGGCGGGCAAAAGACAAAAAAACAGGCGATGCCTGTTTTGCGCACCACCTGCATTCATACCGTGTCGGCAACCGCATAAAGGCACGCAGCATAAGGCGCGCTTTGCGGGATGAACCGATAAGCCAAGGGATAGTATGATCGTTCGTTTCATTCAGAGCTTAAATAGCAAATATACTGTTACTACTCTTATTGACCGTTTCACAAGTGTGTGCACTCGCACTGATTGAAAAAATACAACTTATAAAATTTGAGCTTCAAACTCAATCAATAATGTGGTCTCTAACCACGCGCGGCAGTTGACCGGCCTGTCCGTAGGCTTAACCTTTCAAATTGCTTTTTGAAAGTGGTCATATATTTGCATGAACGAAGCGATCTTACAGCTATTCATGTCTTGTATAGGATATCACAATCGTGTCCGACTGTCAAGAGTTTGTGCAAAGAAAGTAGTAAAAATTCCGTTTTCGCCGAAAAAACGCAGATTGAAAAAGCCGTTTTGTCGCGGATTGGGCATTCGGCTCGCGATTTGTCACTTGAAAATGCCGTAAAATTATGCTATAATGCCATTTGTTAAAAAGGCTTACAACCATTCGGCAATTTGCCGCCACTCAGCGACCAGCCGCTCGAAGCTGCAGGCGGCGTTGGCCGGGCTCGTCGAGGGGAGGACTATGGCCGGCCGGCCGGTTTCCGGCTGAATTCGTTTGACGTAGAGCACGTATGCGGTTTTTCCGTTGGTGAAAATTTGGCGAATGTCGCTGCCTGCCAGCAGGGGTGAGATATCGTTCGGCAGTGCGTTCCGGATGCTTCCGTCGGCTGAGCCGGCGATCTCACAGCGCCCGATCACATCCCAGACCGCAATGCGGTTTGAAAGGAGGAAGCGTTTTTTCTCCTCCGTACTTTCCGGCTTTTCACGGCCCAATACGGCGGCAAGCACGCGCCAGAAGCGGTTCTGCGGATGGCCGTAGAAGAAATTGGTCTCTCTGGATTTGACGGAGGGAAAACTGCCTAAAATCAGGATGCGGGAGTTTTCGTTCCAAACCGGTGCAATGGGATGAAGCTGTACGTTGCGTTGAAGCTCGGCCATAACAAGGATCCTTTCGGGGTTTTTGTTTATTTTACGCGCTGCAGCGACGTTTTGCAAGGTCTTTGCGTAATATTTTTTTCAATGAAACGGGGTGAACCCTACGGACGACTGCCTTCTCAAATCGCTGTTGGCTGAAAAGCGGCTGTCTTACGGAGGCGGGATTTATCGTTATACACAGGTCGCATTCGCTTATCATTCCTGTGCGATCGACGGCGGCGAGCTGACCTATGAGCAGGTTGAGTCGCTTTATGACGCCTACACCGTGCCGACGCAGCAGGGCGACGTCGTTTCGGTCGGCGACATTATGACAGCCTTTAACCATTTTGCGTTGTTTGATGTGATGCTTGAGGGTGCAAAGGGGCCGCTTACCGAGGAAGAAATCAAGAATTATCACTCCGTCCTCAAGCGGGGAACGATAGACGAGCGGCGGCGGTGGTTTGCCGTCGGGGATTACAAAACCGTGCCGAATGTGCTCGGACCCGGTTTGGTCGAGACTTCGCCGCCTGAGAAAACCCAGTCGGATATGCGCAGACTGCTCAAGCGTTACGCGGCCGTCCGTACGCCGAAGCTGGAGGATATTCTTGACTTTCACTATCGTTTCGAGGTGATTCATCCGTTTCAGGACTGCAACGGCATCATCGGCCGCATGCTTGTTTATAAGGAATGCCTCAATTATGGGCTTGTGCCGTCGTTGCCCGACTGTGAGCGGCGGGAAACGTATATTTCGGGACTTGACGAATACCACAGAAATAAGAAGAAACTTTGGGAAGAATTTGTTCGCTGCCAATCGCTGTACGGCGAAGTATGTGAAGCATATTTTGAAAAGAAGAAAAATACGAAAACAGAGTCTGTTTTCTCCGAATACATATGAGTTGGAAAGGGAGCGTGCGTTTGCTTGTCGGATAAGAGCTTCGGCTACCGCACTGTGGAGGCGTTGATGCGAATATACGGTACCCGACGGATCACGGATCGCAGCTATGAGGGTCTGCTGCGTTATGCAAGGCTTCGTGATGCCGTTCTTTCCGGCCGCCCGCCTCGTTTAATGTACGCTCGATATGAAATTGCGCCCTATTCCGTTGCGGGCTGCCCCGGCTATCGAATCGGACCGAAGGGGAAATGTGCGGAAAAGGCTGTGCTTTTTCTCCATGGCGGTGCGTTTGTGCTGCAAATCACACCCTTTCATTACCGCTGGATTGCGCATATGATCGATATGCTCGGCGTATGTGTGTATGTGCCGCTGTATCCGCTGGCGCCGCGGGAACGCTGCGACCGCGCGCTGGACAATCTGCTGTGCTACTACAAGCGCATCCTCCAGACTTATGGGGGAACTGATATCACGTTTGCGGGCGATTCTGCCGGCGGCTCGCTCTGCCTTTCGCTGGCAATGCTGGCGCGCGACCGCGCGCTCCCGCTGCCGGCACGGCTGGTGCTGCTTTCGCCTTGCTGCTCGCTCTGTGCGACGGAAAAGCAGCTTGAAGCGATGCGGCGGATCGAAAAGTGCGACGTAATGCTGTCCACCAAAATGATTCACACCATCCCGCGGCTGATTGCACAGGATCTGGACCCAAAGCATTATCTTGCCAGCCCGCTGTACGGTGATTTTTCGGGCTTGCCGCCGATTCATATTTACAGCGGCACGGCGGATATCCTGTTCGTTCAGGCGCTGCTGCTGGTGGATCGTCTGAAAAAATACGGCGCGCCGTATACCTTCCGTGTTGCGAAGGACAGGATGCATGTCTGGGCGTTGACGCCCTGCCGCGAGGGCCGTGCCGGACTGCTTGCGCTCATACGCGCCGTCGCCGGGGAATGGGATCGGGAGGCGGAATCCCGAAGGGGAGTAGGTGTGTCTGCCGCAGGTAAAGAGAAAACGGTCAATCACGGACGTTAACAGTAAATAAGTACATTTTCGTTTTTTTGCCAGACCAGTGGCTTTTGCTGTACCGTTCGTGCGTGTCGAATGATATGGATTCGCTGCGAACGATGCGCATACGGGGTGTCGCCATTTTGGACAATGACATAATGGCGTGGCGCCCTGCGGCGAAAGCCGTGATCAGGAAGGGTGAATCCAAGACGGCGCGGTTTTCGGCGGGGATGAAGTTCTCGTGTTCCGGTTTGTATATGGACCGATTGTGTTGAAGATGCAGGGAGATTTGTTAGAATTCCCTGATTATTACAGTGCTTTTTGCAGAAAAGGAGTTTTGTTATGCCCGTATTCCTGATTGGAATGGTTCTCTTGCTCGCCGGAGCAATCGTTTATGTCGGCCTGCGCGCGATTCGCTGGCTTCGGACGATGTTTGATTTCAAGCGCACCTATATTCTCTGGGTGGTGCTTGTGCTGCTGCCGCTGCTTTTTGTGTTTGGTGACATGCTGTCTGCATCGGCATTTGCCCGCGCGGTCACCATTACCGGCGGTGTTGCGATCGGTGTGTTTTTGTACATATTGTTGTTTACCGCTGCGGCGGATCTTATCGCACTGCTGTTGCGGCTGACGCCGATTTCCCGAAAACCTGCCTTCCGCAGTCGGAGGACGCTGCGTGCTGTCGGATGTATCGTTCTTGCGTTGGGTGTATGTGTTTCGGCTTACGGTGTCATCAACGCCGCAACGGTGGACCGGACGACGTATGACGTTTCGTTGACCGGGAGCAGCACTGATGGGCTGAAAATAGCGCTGATCTCTGACCTGCACCTCGGCAGTGAGATAGGCAGTGCACAGATGCGGCGTGCAGTCGATGAGATCAATGCTTGTAAGGCGGACGTCGTCATCATCGCGGGGGATGTTTTTAACGCCGATGTCGAGGACTGCTACGATCTCGACGAGGCTGCGGCCGAACTGCGCCGTATAGATAGCCGGCTGGGTGTATATGCCGTGCTCGGTAACCACGATCCTGCGCCTGACTATCCGCCGCTGCAGGCGTTTTTTGAATCGGCAGGCATCCGTCTGCTGGATGACGAGGCCGTGTCCTTTCCCGGTTTTACACTCGTCGGCCGTGCCGAATCGGCTTCGATGCACGGCGACGGCCGTGGGACTCGAAAATCGCTGGAGGAGCTGTTGGACGGCTCTGAGCGCGGCAAGCCTGTGCTGGTCGTCGACCACCGGCCTGCCGGTGTGGACGAAGCGGTGGCCTTTGGCGCAGATCTGATCATGTGCGGGCATACGCACCGCGGCCAAATTTTTCCTGCCAATCTGATTGCAGCCTGGACGCATGGCTCGGGCCGGAATTACGGGCATACCGTAGAAGGAAATACCGATGTCATTGTCACAAGCGGTGTCGGTTATTGGGGGCCGCCGCTGCGGACCGCCAGCGACGCCGAGGTCGTGCTCATCCAAACCGACCTGCAAGACTAAAAATAAAATTCAAACGCGCTCCGTGCAGGCACGGGGCGCGTTTTGTATTGCTCGGTGAAAGACGCTGCTTTTTCATGCAAAAAACGTTATTTTTCTGAAGAGTAAGGGTGCTTAACGCTTATAAAGAGGAGCAATTCATAAAGCTGTATGCGGACGAAACCGTTTTGCCGCCGTAATGAAAATGCCGCAGACGGTGATCTGTTGCGGATATGTTTATATCCTTCAACTTAATGGTTCTTATTGGGGTGTGTTCTGTTTTTGGCGACTTTTTCAATTCAGTCTTATAAGAAATTACCGGGCGAAAGATGTTTTGCAGTTAAGCACACTGCAAACGGGTGAGGTAATTTGAAATTGGTTTTCTTTGCAAAGTTTTGTGTCGGAATGATGCATAATATTCGGGTGGTCAAAGCAACGAGCTTGTCCCCCTTTGCATTTTGGCGAAGGGCAGGGGAAAAGCATGAATGCTTTCTGACCGGTTGAACGCAATCGGTGTTTGGACATTATAAATTAGCAATCCGAAAAACAACGGTTGCTGCAAAGAAGTAAATGCATTGGGCGGTGCTGCATGCGGTCGGCGTTCACGGGCGACAAATACCGGTTTGCGCAGCGTCCGAGCACACATAGCTTTTGCCGTTTTTCATCTTACCAGAGTATGGACAAATCGCTCCATGGTATGGACGAATCGCTTTGTACAAATTGCGCTCTCTTGCGCAATGCAGTTTGCATCAAAGGGCAATATCTGCGGTTTCCCGTTTGTTCGCCGCTTTTTGTCCGTTCTCGCTGCTTTTTTGTGAAAACTGCCGAAGGCTTTCTGCCGCTTTTTGCTGCGCGCAGACGATTCGACAGCTATTTTTCGCTTCCCACTATATCTTGCGTCTGTCGGGGCGAGTTTCCACCACATTCAGCGTCGGTTGATATGGTTTACATAACGCTATTTACGTAATGTATGGGCATAATAGCCAATTTTTGAGATTTGCTTGTTTTGCTCTTGAAAAAATCCGCCGTTTGTACTATTATAAAGAGGCAGTGAGGCTTCAAACCGCTGCCTGCGCTGCAGGCAGAACAATTCGCGGAGCTTGGCTTCTGCGGTTTTTTTAATATTGTGTAAGGAGATGAACGGTATGATGCGGGACGACGCAGCGGCCCGCTGCTGCAAGTACGGCTTTATCGGTGTAGGGAATATGGCTTCTGCGCTTATCGCAGGGCTGATAGATACGGGTGCGGTCAAGCCGGATAACATAATGGTTTTTGATATCGATGCTTCGCGTTGTACGCCCTTCACGGCACGCGGTGCGTATGCCGCGGAGAGTGCCGCAGAAGTGTGCGGATCATGTGCTTACATATACTTGGCGGTCAAGCCCTACCAGATGCGCGATTGTTTGGCCGGTATTAAAGATGCCCGCTTTTTTGATGAGGCGATTTTGGTTTCGATTGCCGCTTCTGTGCCGACGGATTTCATCGCTTCTCAGCTTGGACGGGAAGCGGGCGTGATCCGCGTGATGCCCAGTACGCCGATGCTGGTCGGTAAGGGTGCGTCAGCCGTGACGGCGAACCGATTCGTACCTGCTGCGCGGCTGGACGAATTCGTGGCTGACTTGAAAAAAGTGTCGGTTGTCGAAGTGATGGACGAATCGCTTCTCAATCCGGTCATCTCTGTAAACGGTTCTTCACCTGCTTATTGCTATCTCTTCATCAAAGCGCTGCTGGAGGGCGCCGTCGCGCAGGGGATTAAGCCGGAGATTGCCCAGCCGCTTCTTTTGCAGACAATAGAAGGGGCTGTCGAAATGGTCCGCCGCGCCGGAAAACCTATAGACGTTTTGATTCGTGAGGTCTCGTCTCCCGGCGGGACAACCCTGGCCGCGCTTGATTCGTTTGAAAAAAGCGGTTTTGTGCAATCCGTGGTGGATGCGATGCGTGCCTGCACGACCCGCGCCGACGAGATCACCGCCGAGTTGTGATAACTCGGACGGCTGCCGAATACAGTGTAACGGAACCTCTCGACGATTCAAAGGAGTGTTGTGTTATGCAGTCGATGCAGCCGATTCCCATTGAACGCGCGCTCGTGCCTTTGCCGGCGGTCGAGTTGTCGCACAAACGTAAGACGAGCGCGCTGTCGCTTGCCTTTTCGGAGCGAAAAAATCTTTATGCTGTGTTTTTTGCAATCTTTTTTGTCTTTGCTGCGGCCGGCGCGTTTGCTTTTCCGCTGTTGAACGCTGCGTCCGAACGGCAGGCGCTGACCGTACAGATGCAGGAATCGCTTCGGTTTTCCGGCGACGCGACGCTGGCGAATGCCTTTGCGCTATCCCGCCGGGAGTTGGTGCTGGCTGCTGTGGCCTTTTTCTGCGGCTTTACGGTGTTTTCGCCGGTCGCGGCGCTGCTTTATGCGGGAGCAAGATCGCTGTCGCTTGGCTATTCACTGGCAATATGCGCATCGTTTGCGGAAACGCGGACGCTTATCTCCTGCGTGGCGGGGACGGCGCTGAACTGCTTTTTCGCACTTCTCTTCGCTGTAGAAGTGTTTCGCTATGTTCGGATTTCGGTCAACGGTGCTGCCGAAATGTTTAAGGCGCGCCACTC
>ERZ826764.1059-NODE-1059-length-34526-cov-5.896203_pt1 | contig 34526 bp, 35 predicted proteins | sample MGYA00519870_ERZ826764 | MGnify/ENA primary metagenome ERZ826764 (study PRJEB31778, sample SAMEA3449239) | human gut metagenome | biome: human gut; feature: human-associated habitat; material: faeces | place: United Kingdom | collected 2010/2012 ...
CCTTGCCTTCACAACGCTTGCAGGCCATGACGTGCGGCGCGATGTTCTTCGTCTTTTCCATAACTACAACCGGCAGAATGAAGGTTCGATACGGCGCCAGACACCGTTCTCGTCACGTTTATGAAAATAGTAGTTCACCGCGGTCTTGTACACCACATTGCTCTCACGGAAGAGGTCCATGATCTCCGTGTATTCACTGTCGAAACGGTCCTCCAGCTCATACAGCTTGCTCACCGACTTGTAGTCCAGATCACCCTGACGGTTACGCTCGATCATGGTCATACCGAGCTGGTACATCGGATCGTCGGTACCGAGCTCCCGGCTCATAGCGTAACGCTTCAGGTAATCCACCAGACGCTCGGCGGCGAGGTTGGCACGCTCGTCGAAGCTCTTCACCTTGTTACTCCTCACTTCCAGCTTCATGTCACCGTCCACGATGGTGAAACTCGCCTGGTCATCCTTGCGGAGCTGCCCATAGTCACGCATCAGGTCGCGGAAAGAGGCGGCTTCTTTCTCTACCCAGTCACGGAAGGCCTTCACGTCATCCACCACCGGGAGCAGCCTGTTCTTCACTTCAAGCATGAACTGCGCACGGAGGCCCTCATAGGCATCGCGCCGGTTACGCTTGTTTTCCTTCTCTTCCTGCTGGAGCTGTTTCAGCAATTCTTTTCTGTCCTGTGCGGACAAGCTCTTTAACTGTTCTTTCAAGTCCATAACTAAAAAATTAAATGGTTGTTACTGTTGTTTATTCTCACGTTTGCGGCGGATGGCACGCAGTTTCACCTGTAACGTGTCCAACGCCTCACAGTCAAGTTCTCGGAACTCCATGCCGGCGATACGGCTGTCCAGGCAGAAAGCGTTCACCTTGTCCCAGTCGGCCGTATCAATGCCCAGCAGTTGCATCTGGTGCAGTACCGCGGAGCGCTTCTGGCGGAGAATCTTCCGGAGTTCTTCCTGGTGAGTGGGCGGCACCAGCTTACGCATCCCGGCTATGGCCGCACTGTATTCCTTCAGTGTCATGTCGCGCAGACTCGTGGTACGTCCGTCCGTGTACTGGGAAACTACGCTTTCCTTCAACGCATCGCGGTCAGATGTCGGAAGGCGGTTCAAAAGACTATAAAACGCCGCATAATTCTCGGGTTTATTTAACTGCTTGCGGCTGTTGATATCTATCTGCATGGTTATGTTGTTCTTTCATGGAGAATATCCATTTCTTTTATGATCCTCTTTATCCTAATGGCGCATAAGTGATTAAGAAGGTGTTCCTTTTCATCTTTTGTACACTTATACCAGTGGAAAAATTCAAATACGCTCATTATTATTCTATATTGAGTTAATGTATCTACGTCCTTCGGCAGTTGGACGATAAACGACATCACCGAATGGACCTGCCGATTTTGTCAATAAACCGTTCTTTACCATCTCGTCTAATTCCTCATAGGGCTTATCATAACCACCCCATCCTTTTTTGCAGATATTCTTTAAATCAATAAGCTGCATCTTGCTTAACTTTATATCCATTTGATTCATTATTATACTTGATTTGATTCATTCGACAATTTCATCTATTTCATACCATTCTACATCAGAATTATTCAATCCATAGTGAGCAATAAGCCCTTTATAGTCGATAATTCCATGATATTCAGTTTCAATTGGCTTTTCCAATCCAACCTCTTTAATTGTTATTTTATAGTGTTTTATATTCCATACTTTATTCTTACAAATTAATCACTTCAACCGACACCACGCTGTTTCTGTTGGTGTTGATTGCTAAAATATATCTGTTTCCCTTCTGGCCTTTCTCGTAAAGATAAGCCCAGTTCTCCTCAACCTCCACATAACCTTGACGGTCAACCGGAAGCCCGATACTGTTCGTGATCTGAACACGAACTTTCAGACCTTCGAATTTTTTGAATATATTACTCATAACGCTATTGTAACTACAGGTTTCTCAAGTTCTCTCAAACGTGCCTCCGGGACATCCCTCAGGATAGCGGCGACCAGTTGCGAATCCCGCGTCTCAACAATCGCCCAGCCTTCAGTCTTCGTGGAAGCACTGATAAGCATCTGACGACGCGGTTCAAAACACGTCCAGTTAATAAGAACGCTACTCAGTCTCTCTATCGGAAGGCCGAGCTGGTGCAGGTTCTCACTCGTGTTCATTTATAGTCATTCATCAGTTCATATTCTAATTTCCCCAATACGGGATAATATTGATATCCGCCTTTCTCACTTGGGCCTGCATCAGCGCCATGGACAGCAACATGCAGACACGTTTGTCAGTCTTAACAATTCCGGATATGGAACCTATAACATGATCACCTTTACCGGTCACGATTGAACCGGCAATCTGCTCAAGCCCGGTCGGATGATCCTTACTTGCCGCAACGCTCATAAAAGCGCTAAGATCGTTTTCCTTACAAAAGTTATCCACGTACTGGCAAAGTTCCTTTACTGCCTCTTTCTGTTTTTCTGTAATCATTTTAGTTAAATTTTAATGGTTGATAATATGCTATTTTTCAAGAATATAATCGCACTCAAGAACTTTGACACCACCGTAAAATGTCACTTTGGACGTATCAGTGATACCAAAATGTTCTTTATCCGCGAAAATCATATTTTCCACACCGGACTTCATTTGCCGGACAATGTCCTTAGCCCTTTTATCAGTCCAACCATGAGCGGCAAAACCCGCTTTGAACTGGTAAGTGGTCGTTACGGCACCGTTCTGGATTCTGGTGGAAACAGTAACTGTACCCACACAATTTTCTATTGTTTTCTTCTTTCCCATGATGATTATTTATTTGTTGGTTTCCAATCCACTGTTATAATCGCATCCAGTTCACCGCTGCCTTCACAGACCGGACAGGGTTTCCGCACATTCTCGCGGCTGCCCTCCTCCGTCCCCCAGAACCAGCCGTTGCCATTACAGTAACCACACTTGTGACCGGTACTGACAAAGTTCTCACGGTTCATACCCTTACCCATATAAGCGGGTGGGCAGATATCTAATTGTTTCTCGATCTTACTCATCGCGTCGTCTTTTTAATTATCTTATTTACTGCCATTCTCCAGAGCCCCCAGCTCCCAAATCACATATTTGCTGGTGGAACCGCGGTACCGCCCTTTACTGTACGCCACATAGCCCTCCACCCATATCTTCAGGTCAGCATCATACATCACACTCGTGGCGGCGTCACCTTTGGGATTCTTGCCACGCGCGTGGCTGATGATGATGAACAGTTTGTCCGGAAACTCCTCTTTCAGTTGGATATAGTCACCGTAGGTCATCCGTGTGTACTGGAAACTATCAATTACAATGATATTATAACTCTTGTGACGACGCAGGCGCTCCCTGAGCGTCGGGATATCCTCCTTGATGAAAGCCAGCTGACGGCTCACTCCCGCCATACCAAAGCGCCTCAGGTTGTTCTGGACCGTCAGGCGCGTACCCTCTTCCAGGGAATCGATCGCGATACGGTCGTACTTGCACAACTCCTTGCACAACTGCATCACAAAAGAAGTCTTTCCGTTACCACTGTTACCCCAGATAAACCACACTCCGGTACGTTCCGGGGTATCGAAGGCTTCCTTCCACTTCCCCTCGAAGGGGAACACTTCATACTTTTTGCTGAGGATGTCTTTTACACTCAATGCGCGTTTTATACCGGCCCTCTTATTATCCTTTTTTCCCTCTTCCATGGTCAGAAAAGTTTAAGTTGCCGGATATCGTCAATTTTGTCAAGAACGGCCTGGCGGGCGGCACCCTGCATCTTCCTCTGGCAGAGCATCCAGCCGAGTGCCCACAGAAGGGCATTATTACGGGTTGAAAACTGCCCCCATTTGCGTCCCGGATTGAAGCCGCCGCCGGAATTGTTCACTTGCATGTGCACGCCGGAAGTCCACCAGCCGTCCTGCTGCCCCACAAGAACATCCAGGTAATCGCGACCGTTCCGGTAAACGGACACAGTCTCGTACTCTGTCAGAACAGGATAGTCACTCCAGGGAACAGGAAGCTGACCACGACCGTCTATCCTCAGGTATTCAAATTTATTTTCCATATCCTTAAAATTACGTTTGAACGATATTTGAACGGATTACAAATCACTCATGCGCTTCACCTTGTGGATGGAATCCTTCACGCGGCGAAGGTCATAATCGCAAGCGGCAGCCTCCTTCATCACGATATCAATATCCTGCCGGGAAGTCAGCCCGTTTGCCGTACAAATGGTATAGACATCGTTCTGGTCCGTCGGTTCCAACGTGAAAAACTTGCGTCCGATACGGCTGAAAAATTCCTTATAACCGGGTTTCTGGTACTTCAACCCGTTACTGATACGCTTGACTATATAATCGGTACTCAGGAAAACGACACCGCATTTCTCCTCCAGTTTGTTGTACAGGCTAATAAAATAGTGAAACACCGGTTCGGTCAGCTTGTCGGCTTCATCAAACACGAGCAGGGGCGCGTCCATCTGAATGATGTCATCCAGGATAAGCCCCCAGACCTCGCGGATATTGCAGCCTTCGGTACGGATCCCGACTGTGCGGGCAATCTCACGGACAAAGTCACCTTTTTTCATGTCTTCGGAGCAAAGGATATAAAAAACCTCCTTGTGGTCCTGAAGGTACATCCGGGCGGTAGTACTCTTACCACAGCCGGCCTCGCCGGTCACCCAGCGGACGTTGCGCCAGCGTTGCGCGTCGGAAAGCACCTCGGTAATCTCCTGATACGCGCCAGTCTCAACGACCTGCCAGCCGGATACACCCACACCTCCCACCTGGGAGGCCACGTTACGGAACATCTCATCGCTGATGTTCTCGAAACGGCCGTTCAGGATATTACTGACAGTGCCCACACTGACACCCTTCAGGCTGCCCGCAGCCTTCGTCTGGCTCGGGTATTTGGCCACGTAAGCGCGAAGGCGCTCGCTAATGGCATTCTTCTCTTTCATTGTAATTTCCATAATCAATTCTATTTTTATAATCAATTTTCTTTAAAATTTTCCGACTATTTTCCGTTTGTCCACCTCGCGGCGTCCGAGCTGGTCCCAGCTTATATTGCTGATCACTTTGGTGGAACGCCCCAGGGCGATTTCTTCCGGAGGCTGGCTGTATTTCTTTGTACGACGGTCTATCTGCCGTTGTACCTCAGCCGTAACACCTTTCAGTTTCGGAGTATTCAGACCATGCTGTTCGGGTGCCACTCCATGCTCGTACTCTATTTCCTTGGCGACCACCTGACGTTCCACGCGGTCCTGCACGTTGGCCTCCTGTTCCCGGCGGATGAAGGCGGCCTCGCCTTCCCCCTGATCCTGGATGGCACGGTGGATGACCATGTAGGGCTCGGCAACACGCTCAAAGCGGAACTCGCCGCCCTTGTCCTTCCAGTACAGCCGGACGCTGCCGAAATCATACGGGTCATACTTGACATAGAACTGCTTGTAGGTATTCCGGCGGCGCCATTCATGATCCGGAACGCCCAGGGAGGAATAGACCTCATAGGTACGGGGCTTTCCGCCGATCGTGACCTCGATACCGGAAGAAGTGAACGTGCTCGGGCGGGAAGTCATCACCCAGAAGATATCCACCATGTCACGTGTCGTCACCGCTTCCGTCTCCTCGTTCACGCTGGTGTTGTACATTTCGATCCGGGAAATGCCGGTGGCCGGATGCCTCATCTCGTTCCACTCCCGGCGTGCCTCGACATATTTCTCCTTCAGCTCGGCAAGGGTATAAAGTTTGTCCTTGTTAGCCTCAATGAACTCAAGATTCGGGCGGCTGGATGCCTTTTTGGTGGTGATATTCTGCCCGGTAAACCGCCAGTCCTTATGCAGGACCTGGCTCTGGAAACGGCCGAAAGCCGACTCGATAGTTTTCGACTGACCGCTGTAGGGAGCGGTCGGACGGTGGATATGGCTGATCTTTGCCAGCAGACCGTCCGACACGCGCTCCAGTTTCTTGTGACCGCCTTGGTTGTCATGGACCAGCTCGTAAGGCTTGTGCCCGCTTGTCTGGAGTGCCATGCGGTAAGCATGGTACTGCGCCTCATTGTTCTCGTTCTCGCTGATATGGAAGCCCAACAGCACCTCGCTGTAGGCATCCATGACCTCGTACACGCCGATAGTGCGGACATTGCCGTGTTCATCCCTATAGTAGAGGTTCAACTTCGTACCATCACCGTACCACAGGCTGTCGCGGCGGCAGGGAAGCTCGGTCTTGTGCTTACGACCGTAACGCTGGTGCGCCTTCATCTCCCCATAGACCGCATCATACCATAAAGGCTCGATACGGGGGCTGTTAAGCCATTCACGCAGGCTGCGGGCACTTTTCAGGGGTTTCCAGCCACGCTCCGGAGCAACGCTGTTGTATTGCTCGAATATCTGCATGTCGGTATAGACAGGAACGCGACTCCGTTTCAACGCGACAAGATAACGTCCGGCTTCCTCCTCGATCTTCAGCGTGTTCCTGTTACCATATTTACCGCTGACCAGTATAGCATAGTTTTGCGGCCTGTATTGCTTCATAAGGCTCTTCAGGCGGCCCTCGCTGCCCGGAAGGGTATGCGCGTACTCCTCACGCCATTCCTCAACCCTAAGAAGCAATGTTTCCCATATATTACGGCTGCTGCCCAGCATGTTGCGTTTTGGGCGAAGCGTCTCCAGTTCGCTGATCAGCGCGTTAAGCACCGAAGCGTTCCATACATACTCTGCCTGGATCCGTTCGGGAAGGGGAACTTCCTCACCGTTCTTGTCATAGCGGTACTCTTCGAAGAACCGCTCCGCATTCTCGTCTTTTTTCACCTTGCTCAAAATCATTTCGCGTATCATTTTCTGTTCAGGGTCACCGTACTTGGCAACAAAACGTTTCTGGTATTTATCGGGAAGGGAGGAATAGATGATTTGTGCACGAGAACCTTCTCCACCTCCACGATGGGAGCGCTCAATGGTACCACGTTGTAACTGTTTGTCAAGGGCTCCCCTGGTGATCACCGGATCAACCCCACAAGTCAGTTCCTGATAGGTTACGCACAATGTTTTCTTGTAGTATTCCATCTCCCTGTTCGATTATCACTCCTCCAAATCATTCAAAGGGATATGCTTCTTTACCAGTCGTACTGAGACCCCGAAGTTTAGCACGAGGGCAAGCTCCATCAACGGGTGCTCAAAGACCAGGGAAAGCAGGATCCCGAAACTCAGACAGAAGTAAAGCACGCAAAGGCGCTGCTTACAACTCAGTTGCATAAACCAGCGCAACTGGTCACCGAACAATGCCATCAACTCACTTTTCATCGCTGTCCTTCTTTTGAGGGTTACCACCTACCTTGGTTCCACCGCGCTCAATAGCGAGCTTACGGATAGAACGGGCCAACTTACTATTCTTGCGAAACGCAAGGGAGTGGGAAACCATTTCCCGGGAACAACCCAACAAACCGGCTATTTTACCCACCTCACTGTATTCTACGACTATTCGCTCTTTCATAATTCACTGATATTAAATTATTATAGCGGGCGGTCGCGGACTCGAACCGCGGACCATGACCTCTCCCTTGCAGGAGCTTGATGTGTTCTACCAACTGAACTAACCGCCCGGAAAATCTATCGAAGTTCTTGTATGGCATCCTCCGGAACACATATCACAGTCCAAACCTGGCCATCTTTCATATAATCGACATTATATTCACGACCGAAAGTACAAATGTTATAGTCCCAGTCGCGGATTACGCCATCAATAACTTCACCGTTTCTCTTGGTGATTCTTACACTTTGTCCCTTTTTAAATTTTGCTTCCATTACATCTTCGTTTCAAAGTATATCAATATCAATTATATCCAACACGTTAGATGTTCTTAAGCTATTCACGACAAGGGTGGCTAATACTATACTGTTTTCCGTCATCCACCTCTTTGCTTGCCTAACAGCCACTTCCTTGCTGTATCCATCCGGAATAAAAGCCCCCAGGTCATTATAACTCCGATCTGTCAATTCAAAATAGTACCGTTTCATAACTTTCTATTTAAGTTCTTCTATCGTAGGGGTAACCCGGTAATCAAAACAGGAACGGCAATAAGCCAACCCGCACTCGTTCTCGCAGACTACAATGCCGGTCAACGCATCAACCTGATAGGCGAAAATATTTTCGTCCTCATTCAACTCTTTAAGAGTGGCAGAAAACAGGTCCATTTCTGCCCAGTCAACAGTTACTTTCAATGCTTTCATTTTCTTCTTTTTATATTTCTCATTGCCACCTCAAGCCTTTTTTGTAGCTTTGGGGCGGTGTTCACACTTTGAACACGCTGCAAACATAGTATTTTACTGCGAAAATCGCAAGATTTTGCGCATTAAAATGCGATTAATTTAGCAAAATAATGCGATTATGGAGAAAAAGTCGGCTATTTCAGAAAGAATACAGATGTTAATCACAGAATTTTGTGATGGAAAGAACTTACCTTTTGCGAAGGCTATTGGGGTAAATGAGTCCAATATTAGAAGTTACATAGCTGGTACGCAACCAAGGTTCGATGTATTAGCTGCTATCGCCGATAAATTCGCAATAAATTGCGAGTGGCTTTTGACGGGTAGGGGAGAGATGACAAAAACGAACCAGCCAACATCGACAGAATATACACAAACAAGCTGTGTTTCTAAAAATAAAGATAGAGAAATATTCGATAACAGCCAAAGCCTTCCCCCTGAAATATTCGATAAACTTCTATCTACTATAAAAGAACAGCAGATAACAATAAAAGAACAGGCAGAAGAAATAGGAATACTCAAACAAACAATCGTGCAACTCAAACAGGAAAGTGCGGGGCGTGTTTCGGATGTAAGGAGTTCAACACTTGCAGGTGTCGGATAAAACGAGTTTTATGGGGTAAAGGGGGCAAAACATAGTAAAATACTGATTTTTAGAGCAATAAACTAAAATATAGGGGAGTAAATAATTATATACGAAATATTGTTTACCCCCTGCAATAGTTTATAAACAAAGGAAAACAAGGTACTAAAAAGAAATATTCATAGAAAAATGCTCTCAAAACAAGAAAAAAATGTCCGTCCAAATGTCCGTCCAATCGAAACGTTTCGTTTTTCCAACGCCCAAAATGTCCATCCAAGTGTCCATCCAAGTGTCCGTCCTTTCTGTTTTTCCAATCGTTCAAACCGTTCAAATAAGTAGTAGCTTCTTTCAAATGTACTATTTGAAAAGGATATCACCCAAAGGACACAAAAAAAGCCGCAAAAGCGGCTTTATAGACGTTCTAAGACTGTTTTAAATCTTTCTGGTAGTCTTTATCAAGTGCGACTGGATAATCATCGCACGTTTCGTGTATTTTACGGATCCATCGGTCAAACCGGCATGTAACAGGCTGCTCTTGGTGATGCCGACCTGGCTCTCTGTCAAAGTATCAAATATGGCGGAAATGCTACCGAAATAGAGGTTCTTTTTCTCATAAATCAGGTGTACATGGATAACTTTAGTCATATTATATTGCATTTACTTTTCTGCAAATATACCAAATATCATTTATATGGAATAATTTTAATAAAAAAATAGGAGAGAGTAGTATGCACTCCCCTACTCCACTTGTATAAACCGATCTTTTTACCTACCTTTATACATAAGAGCCGATCGGAAAAAAATCAGGAGAGTAAATCGACAGCACAATGTCCAATTTCTCCCCTAACCTACGTTCAATGTAAAGCATTTCATTTGAACGGCGTTCAAACGAGACTCAAATGTAAGCCTAATGTAAAGCGATGTAAACGCTTCGTTTTTCCTGTCCGCTCTCCCCTACTCTACCATAACACTTTGACAACCAAAGCAATTAAGTGTTTTCAGGCCGATCACATATTGACACGCTTCGTTTTTCCCCCCTTATGTCTAACTTCTTTCCCCAGCTCTCGTACGACCCTTTCTCGTTGCCATACGTATTCTGGAACTCCGGTTTCACAAAAGGCGACGAAAAGTCCACGCTGGATGAGAAACTCACCTTAACCTTTCCCTCCTGCCCCTTTTTCGTGTTGATCAGTATTACACCGTTGGCAGCCGATGAACCATATAAAGCCGCAGCCGACGGTCCCGTCAGTACGGATAAACTCTCAATATCGTCAGGGTTGATATCGGCAATGCTTTCTCCGCTTGGCTGTCTGGCAAAACGAAGATCTGTTCCGATGTCCCCGCCACTGACATTATTCATCGGCACACCGTCGATTACATACAGCACATTGTTGCCTCCGGTGATTGACTTGGCACCACGCATCACCACACGTGTGGCACCTCCGGCTCCTGCCGATGAAGTGTTGATATTAACACCTGCCACCTTACCGCTAAGGGCATTGACAAAGTTGATATCCTTTGCTTGCGTCAACGCACTGTTGTCCACCTTCTGCACGTTGTAGCTCAACGCTTTTTCGGAACGTTTGATACCGAGTGCCGTTACCACCACCTCATCCAACGCTTTGGCATTTTCGCGAAGTACGATATTCAGCACATCCACATCTCCTAAAGTTACTGTTTGAGTGGTATATCCGATATAAGAGAACTCAATATCCTGTCCCTTGAAAGCCTCCAACGAGAACCTCCCCTGAATATCTGTGATGGTTCCCCCCGAACCTCCTTTTACGGAAACATTTACACCGATCAGTCCATCCCCCTTTTCATCTTTCACCGTACCGGTTATCTTTCTCTTCTTCTTGACAGGCTTCTCCCCAGTGATAATCATAATGTAATTATCTTTAATTTGATAGGATAACCCCGTTCCCTCCAATATCATGGTAAGTGCCCTATTCAAAGGTTGGGCGTCGATATCTAAATCAATCCTTTTCATCTTTTCGGATTCCGATTCGTTAAAGTCGATAAGGAATGATGATTGTTTTTCAATTTGTAATAAAGCTTCCTGTAGCGTAATTCTGTTCTTTTTGATTGTAATCCGAACATTCGCCTGCGCTAAAACATTTTGCATGAGAAAACCGTAAAAAAGTGCAAATATTATTGTTTTGAATCGATAATAATTCATAAGATTAGAACATTTTTTAGTGTTAATCATAATACTTCTATTTTATATCTCAAAATGAAGAATGATGCATTGTGTTTAATGCCCAAAAAGTGATTTCATATCTGAAGTGAGGTGGCAGCCTTACTCCAGATATTTTTTTTCATACATATATATTTTTTTAAGTTGCCTACTACATATCATTTTTTATTACCTGTCATCCATTGGCATTTTTTCTTTTCTCAATCAAGATTTTAATAATCGACATAAAGATAGTATTGCTGAAATGTTTTTGAATTATAAAAAAACATCAAAAATCTAACAATTTAAATCGCAAATTATTAATACACAAAACCTTGCATCGTATCGTTGTGAAGTTATCTAACATTAAGTTAGCATTCATTTTTTATGGTGTCATAATGCAGGAAGTTGACACTTTATCTTAGACTTTAACATTAACCACAACAGCTTAACAGATCAGTGCTAAAAAGATAGAATTAAAACCTATTCGTAAACTATATTTCAATAATCACAGACATAAAAATAAGATATTTCATAGGAGGGAACTTCCATATATTGTCCGGTCAATTTTATGTGTCCTCATCCGTTAACTTGCATGCATCTTCATCGAAGTGAAGGGCTCTGTTTGGTAATAGGGGCAATAGCCCGAAAGGTGGATGCCGGCAAATTTTCTTTGTTTACAAGATTACCATCAGTGAATGGATTCCAGCCATACCGTACATAGCGTGGGATTCTCACAAACTCACAGGAAACCCTCACTTGTTTATTTTCCAACACCTCAGCTGTGGCAGGATAATACAACCCCTCAATCTCAGCTACTTCAAAAGCGCGTATAGGACCGTTATCTGAACTCCTCATCCCCTCTCCATAGTCAAAAGTGATTAAAATGTCCCGATCGCGAAAATCGGCTTTGCGGAATAAAGGACCACTAGGAACAAGGTGCGTATATCCATAAGTAGTGTTTAGTGCCCAACGTGCCAGACGCTCCCCAATGGGTTTCTTGTTTCGAGGATGTACATCCAACGAATCACCATAGTCACTCGATACCGCCATACCAGTATGCGGTATTTCGTTCATCATCTTGCGCTGACTGTCACGAAACCACGGCCATGAAGGACGGGTTATACTGGGAAGCTGGACGTAGTAGAAGGGCAGTTCCTCATTCTCCCAGTTCTTCCGCCAACTGCTGATTAACAATTTGAAAAGTAGTTTGTAGGCTTCGTAATTATGAGCATTTGACTCTCCCTGATACCAAATCACACCTTTGAGCGGATACTGTTCTAACGGACGAATGCCTGACTCATATAAATAACAAGGTTCATAAGGGTGTCGTTGGAATTTCTCTTTCGAGAGTCTGATATTTAATGCAGCTCGTTCGCGTACCCAATCTTGTATAAAATCGTTATGCATCCAATCTTTTAATATAGCCGGAAATTGATATTCCAACGTGTTCCTGTCCACCCATGATTCGATTGGCGCACCGCCGATAGCATTACATATCAGTCCCACCGGAACTTTCAAGCTATCCCGCAATATCTGACCGAAATAATAAGCTATCGCCGAGAAACAGGCGGCATTGGAGGGGGAGCAAACTTCCCATCGGGTGTCTTTATAATATTGAAGATGATTCAAGGAATCTAGGACAGAGACATCCCATTGCACTGCATCTGTACGCCAACGCGCCTTCATGTCATACAGACGGAGTTGCCCGTCAGCAGCACAAGGAATATCTTTCTCTCCGGTAGTGCTTTGCCGCAACATAAACTCCATATTCGATTGACCGGAGCATAGCCAGACCTCCCCTGCCAATATATTTACGTATTTCAGGGTTCTTCTGGGAGTAGAGACTGCTAATGTATACGGCCCGCCCGCTTTCAGTGGTAGTAACTTCACCGACCATTTTCCATCTGGTGTAGTTTTAACAACCCGCTGTTGGCTGCCTATGCGGACAGTTACCTGTTCTCCTGCATCAGCACTGCCATGAATCAACAGAGGAGTGTCACACTGGAGAACCATATTATCCGTATAAAGCGATGGCAATTTCAAGCCACCATAATCACCGGTAATGGCCGAATAAACAGTTTTTGCAATTATGGCAGCTCCTTCGGCTGTAGGATGAACGGCATCGAGCAAAAGGTAAGGATATGGATAAAGCTGTTCGTGGAAGTCGATTAACTGCACACCGACACAGCTTGCCACCGTTTCGATAGCCATTTGTATCTCGCCGTGCCAGTCACGGGTTCCCGACAAGAAACGGGTATGCCGGTCGGCAATCGGAGTCATTCGTGCCATGATAATCCGTGTATAAGGATTAGCTTTACGGAAAGTGTCAATCAGGTTCAAATAATCTTTCACAAAAAAATCACGGTAGTTCGGCCAATTGCGAGGGTCGGTGTCATTGATGCCCAAGTGAATGACAACAATATCTCCTGCAAAATCCAATGCTTTCCTATATTCTTCCTGCCGGGTATAAGGGCGATGTCCCTGATTGAGCAGAGTAGCACCAGAGCTTCCGAAATTTCTAACTTCATAACGATCGCCCAATATTTTCTGCAACTGTGCCGGATAAGACTGCACCAAACGGTCGGACAGTCCGATTCCGTATGTGATGCTGTTTCCCACACAGGCAACTCTTATCTGTTTTTGGGCAGATAACATCCAGCAAAAGGATAAGCAGACGGATAGAATCAGAATCTTTTTCATTTATTTTCCTCAATATATGGTTTTACAATCTCTACCCATTTCAGATAGCCTTTCCCCAAAAGATGTAAACCATCATTTGTATAGGCAGTGTCCATCTTTCCGGTTTCTTTATCTACAAAATGATAGTACAAGTCTATATATTCTGCTCCTTCTTCCTCTGCTAAACGGACTAATCCTTTATTGATTTGCGGAACAACCTGCCAGCGGGAAGTATGACTTTTAAACATATTATAATGGTCGGTCGTCGGAAGAACGCTTTGTAAATAGAGTTTGGTTTTCGGCGAATCAGTCTTGATTTTACTGACAATCATTCCAATATGGGCTACAATAGTATCAGCAGAAGTTCCCCGGCTTACATCATTAATACCAATCAAAAGAAATATTTTAGCAGGTTTACCTTTCAAAACAGCATCCAAACGCTCATATACTCCTATGCAAATATCACCGCTAATTCCCCGGTTTTTCACATGCTTATTATCAAAGAGCTCTGTCCACTCCGCACCGTTCGTAATACTGTTTCCCAAGAATATAATATCGTTGGAAGTAATAGGTAGCTCTTCAAATAATGTGGCACGTTGGTAGTAAAATGTAGAATGCTTATGTTCCTGTGCAAAGCATGTCAAGGACAAGGACAATACAAGCATCGAAAAGATTTTTTTTTTCATGATTGTTTTCTGTTTCAATATTTATAGGCAGGAATCTATTTGATGATATCCTTTAGGCGAACAGCCTGGAAAGTCATGTGCGCCACGCTGCTCTCATAAAGTATGCCGACTGTCTCTTTATCGATCATAGTCAGACAGGAATATCCCCACCCCTCATCTTCGTCTAGCATCACCTGATCTTCGGATGACCATGTCATACCTCCATCCAAACTGGCTTTGATTGTTATATGGTGGCGCCCCTTTACTGTATTCGGGTTGGAGAACAAGAGGATATCCTTGTTTAATACATTCTCTCCGGCTTTTACACTAATCAGACTTGCCATACATATCGGTTCCTGCAATGCTTTGCGTGAAGAAAGATGTTCTGTCCAAGTCCTGCCTAAATCCATAGTGGTAGCAACTGCACGGCTACCTCCACGGTTATCCCTCATGTTCAACATTAACACTCCCGGCTCTACTTCCGCTACCTGAGCTTCAGTCGTATTAGCATATGCGTAATTATGGATTTTCCATGTTTCGCCATGGTCTTTACTGTACATGATTCCTGCATTCGGGACACGGGTAGAGTCGATAAACTGAATCGGGAATACCAGCGTACCATCTTGCATTGTGATACCACGTCCCGGTCCTTGCAGAAGGAAATACCAGGAAGGATCTTTCACTTGTTCCGTTATATTAATAGGCTTAGACCACGTTTTACCATCATCAGTACTCTTAGACATTACCAACTGTGCTGTATGTTTCATATCCATTCCCGGATAAGAACTCCACCAGGCACGCTGACTGCCCATTCCATGTGTCCATGCTGCTACTATCCACACTGTATTGTTTTTAGTATCTACTAAAATAGAAGGGTCACCGACGCCATTCTGCGCGGAAGGTAAACCACCAGTTTCACCGAAAGCTAGGGGTAAACGCATCTTTTCCCATGTTTTACCACCGTCGACACTGCGACTTAAGCCAACATTTACATGTTCCTGCAAATCAGCACTATTGTTATAACGCACATCATATACTCCCAACAGTGTCCCTTTATTGGTAGTCACCAGTCCAGGAATACGAAAAGCCGCCGAACTGTCATCACCGGCATGACGCACACCCACTCCTAATCTATGGACTATATTGGGGGGCGAAACGGTATGTAAGAGAGCGGTTTTACCATCAACTTTTACAGTAGTAATCATGGCTGAGACCTTACCCAATAGAGAAGCCTTCGGCTTCATTTGCAAACTAATCCAGAAATAGTTGACCCCTGGGAAAAGCTTTTGATTAGCATCTAACGTCACTTCCAGTTCGGGATTGTTTACCTGTGATTTAATTATCGAATAGGAAGGATTTGCAATCAGTGTCTTTCCCGGAATATTATGAGAAATATAGGTAACAGGGGCAAAAAAATCTTTGCCATAGTTTTGACGAGCTTCCGTACCTCCATAATATAACTTGACGGATTTAATATCGGAGAAATTCACATCTTTACTAAAGTTTAAAACGACTTCATCTAAAACAAGACTCTCTTTTGCATTCAAACGTAACATAAACAACGTATTGTCATGTCTCTCAATCAAAATAGGAATCTGAGTTTCACGTACAAACACAGTATCTGCAGCCCATATAAAAAAAGAGGCTGAATTTAAGAAAACAAGAAAACAAAAAAATCTCATATTTTAATTTTTTTATTACTTAGATAAAATTATGCGGGAACACAAAAATGGTCAAAAGAAACATTTAATTTATAATCCCAACGCCTTATTCATTTTTTTAGTATACGGAATTGCTATCCTCTCTTATTCGTATAAAGATTATACATATAATAAAAGAGGTGGTAGAAAATCTTTAAAAGAAAACTTCTCCACCTCTAAGAGAAAATTTACATGTTAGAAAAAATTATCAGTAATTCTTCGTGCATAGAGAATTAAAGTCCGTCTCAATTTTAGGTATTTCCCATACCCAACCTTGTGCATCCTTATCCTTTTCAAGAAAAGTACAGAAGGCTATATCAAAGTTCGCCCCACGTTTAATGGGCAAATGTAAACGTTTCAAATCATAAAAACGAAAACCCTCACCCCATAATTCCACACGCCGACTATTCATAATTTCCTCTGCCAAAGCGTCACCGGTATTCCCTTTTGAGGTATAAGAGGGATCACGGGTTATCTGAAATTTTGTGAATACATTCTGTCCCTCAGCACTTTTTCCTGCACGAACTAAAGCTTCTGCTTGAGTCAAATACATTTCAGACAAACGCATAAATGCCACATCACCTACAGCATCAGCAGCAGAACGTGCAGTGAATTTACGGTTCTGATAAGCATTCTTCACATAACTTGATGCCGGAACAGATGCTTCTCCGGTCGGATCCCACCACGCACGACGCAAGTCTGTTTCGGACATTGTTTCATAAGCATCCGCATTAATGCATTTTACTCCCTGACGAATAGCAGCGGAATTAAAGTTCCATGACATAAATGCATAGTAGGAGAAAAAATAAACAGTCATGTCACCAGGGGTCTTTGCAGCATACATGGCCTCCTTTGTATCTGTTGTGATATTAGCAAATCCACAATTTAACTGACTACCGACCATCAATTGACGACCACCCAGTTCTGCTAAAATTATAGATTTTTTTGCATAAGCCGCTGCATTATCATAATCTTGCATAACTAGTGCCACACGAGCTTTTAGCCCCCATGCTACCATCTCGCTATAATGGTTGATATCATTCACTTGTATTCCATTCAAAAGCATACAAGCCTCATCCAAATCTCTGTTGATTTTAGTGTAAACGTCTTCTACAGAATTACGTGCCTGTCCTTCAAACATAGCCTTTTCACGATAAGGAATCCCGTCCTGCGTATTATTTTTACCTGCTTCATAACGTTTCGCATAAAGCTGGACTAAATTAAAATGAGCCCATGCACGGATGCACAATGCTTCCCCTTTTATCTGATCAAACAATCTTTTGTCAGTCACTTCAACTTTTTCCAAACCGGATAGAATTTTGTTAGCATTCAGAATCCATTGATAATAAATCCGCCAAAACGTATGATTATAGCCGTCCGTTTCATTCATATTGCATTGCCATCCTAAATAAGCAGTCTTCATCCATGTATTTGCCTGCCAATTCATATCATCTGCTTCTGCATCACGTGACATCATAAAACCGGGTTCACCACCCAAACATTGATAACCACTCTCTTGAGAAACCATTTCTTTATGAATTCCGTTCAATGCTATATAAAGGTTGTCCAACGAAGAGTTTATTGTAGTCTCTGAAATTAAGGAGGATGGAACTGTGTCCAGATAATCACTGGCACAACCGGATATGAATATTACACCAGCCATTGCTAATCCCAAAGTCATATTTTTGATTGTTCTCATAGATTCTCTATTTTTTAGAATGAAACATTAAGCCCCAATGTAATATTACGAGATGGCATATACTCATTATAAGTTATGCCGGAATAGTTGGCCATTGGATTCAAGCCCTGACGAGCTTTCAACATGAATAAGTTTTCTGCAGTCAAATTCAAATGGGCACTCTTAAGCATCAACTTACTTAGCCAATTTTTGGAAACTAACTGATAGCCAATGGTAACTGATCTTAAATTAAGATAATCCGAACTGGTAAGCCAGCGGGTAGAGTAAGGCTGGCCGATATTCGTAGCATGAGTTGCATTATTATCTATACGTGGAATATTAGTAATATCTCCCGCCTGCTTCCATGCTTTTAACAAATCTGTACTTTGGGCATAGCCGAAATTGGCCGTACTCATCATAGTAGCATAATTAGTATCTAGAATCTGACCGCCCAACTGGTAAGAGAATACAACAGACAGATCAAAGTTTTTACAACTTACTTTGACATTAAATCCACCATATACATCAGGAATAGAAGAACCGCTGAAGTCATATTTGGCATAAGTATAAGAATTGGTCAATTCCTTACCATCAATAGTCACCACAGTTTTTTTATACTCATTAAACTGACTCTGCGTAATATTCCCCTTACCTACACCGATATTTCCCGAGTTATATTTATTTACATCAGCCACATATAAGCCATTACCGGTTTTAGGATCCACCCCGTACCATTGGCGAAGCCAGAATTCATAAATGGATTTTCCTTCCATCCACTTTTTAGAACCACTGATATATCCATTTTCCTTCATTGTAGTTGGCAAATTCTTGATCTTATTCTTCATAAAAGTGGCATTAGCCCCAACAGATACACTCCAGTCTTTATTTTTAATAATATTATAATCCAACTCTATTTCCACCCCTGAATTAGAGACCTTACCAATATTTTGTATAATGGAAGTTACTCCAATAGAAGCAGGCTGGGAAACAGCGAATAACAAATCCTTGGAATATTTCTTAAAGTATTCAATAGTACCCGTTAAACAGTCAAACAAGTTAAATTCCAGAGCAATATCCGTAGATATCTGTGTTTCCCATTTCAATGCCGGATTGGCCATTGTCGTGAAGTAAACTCCGGCTTCCGAACCATTTTTATATCCTAAACCATATAAGGTTTGATAAGGATAATAATCAGGAAGCCCATCACGATCCAATATATTATCATTTCCTGTTTCACCGTAGGAAGCACGTAACTTCAAATTATTCACCCATTTCACATCTTTCATAAATGTTTCTTCACTAATCCTCCAGCCTGCTCCGAATGAATAGAAATGCCCCCAGCGGTTCTCTTTTGCAAAACGTGAAGAGCCATCGTAACGATAAGAAAATGAAGCATAATATTTATGAGCATAATCATAATTAATACGTCCAAAGTAGCCTTCCTTTTTATATGTATTTGTATAAGAGCGAAGTAAACTGGTATTTACGAAATTATTAAATTCATATATACCCGCAATTGTTTCTTGAGTCTTCATTCCATGCAAATTTTCATATTTATAAGAATAATTTTCATGTCCCAATAAAATATCAAAATAATGATTTCCTACAGACTTATTATAAGTGAGCAACTGGTTAAATGTTTGAGTCAGTGTCCGAATAGACCGCTGTTCCAAACGTCCTGGACCTGCAGTTCCGTCACCCACATAAGGATTCTCATAGATTTTACGTCGATAATCAATATTATTGATAGAATAATTGACTGTAAGATTCAATCCTTGAATAGGAGCCAAAGTGAGATAAGTGTGTCCGGTCTGGTTAACACGCACTAGTTCACGCCGGTTCAACTCTGCTTCAGCTATCGCATCACGTCCATTGTCCGACAAACGGGAACCTTTATAATCATAAATATATTCGCTCGGATTAGTAGTCGTCTTACCGTTAGCGTCCAAATAGGCACCTGTTTCCAAATCATGCTTATGAATGGGATATATAGGAGCCATTGTACGAATAAAACGGGTCAAGTTACTATATGCGCCTGAATTATCCTGATCAGAAGTTGAATAGTTGGATACCGTACGGGTTACTCCCAGATTCAAACCTGCCTTGAACCATTTAGTAGGATATACATTATAATTCAAACGCCCCGAATAACGTTTAAAGTCTGTCTTAATCATATAACCGGCATCATTCAAATAACCAATGGAAGCATAAGTATCACTTTTTTCAGCTTTTGTGTTATAACTCAAATTATACTCCTGCCGATAACCAGTTTTAAAAGCCGCATTCTCCCAGTCCAAATCATCCCCCCATTTCAATGAATAGGCAGATGGATTCAATTTTCCGTTTATTCCTACAATTGCATCATTTGCAATACCTGCAAAAGGGTTATACTTTAATATACTACCAATTCTTAACGTCGCCAATGTAGCTGCTGTTGCAGCATCTTTTCCAGATGTAATATATGAGTTTTTCAACATTTCCCATTGTAGAGGATAATAATCATAAATGCCAATTTTTTTATAATCTTTATAAGCTCTGTTTGACCATCCTTGGTTAATAGTTAAGTTTACTTCCGTTCCGCCAGAACCTTTACCTTTTTTAGTAGTAATTAAAACAACACCGTTACCTGCACTTGAACCGTACAAAGAAGTAGATGCTGCATCTTTCAATATGGTCATAGACTCAATATCAGCAGGATTAATATCACCTATGCTACCATTGTATATGGCTCCGTCTACTATATAGAGAGGGGCATTGGATGCGTTAACAGAACCGAAACCACGGATACGGATAGACGATGAAGAACCAGGCTGCCCAGTTGCGGCAGTCACTTGAACTCCGGAAGCATTACCTTCCAATGCCGCCGTTATGTTGGTTATAGCACGCTTTTCTATAGATTTAACGCCAATCGTGGAAGCTGCTCCGGTAAAAGATGATTTCTTTCGTGTTCCATAAGCAACTACAACCACTTCATCAATCATTTCCGAGTCACTTTGCATTGTCACTTTTTGCTCTCCATTCTTTATTGCCAATTCTTGCGTTTTCATGCCAACAAATGATATAACCAAAGTTTTTGCATTAGTGGGAATACCATCAATTTTGTACCGACCATCTATATCAGTAATAGTCCCAAGGGTAGTACCTTTCACAAGAACCGAAGCTCCAACGATCGGCTCATTATTTTCTAATGAGACAACAACACCCGTAGCCTGAGATACTTGAGCCATTGCTATACCTGTCCATAAAAATAAACAAGTCGACATAAACACATTTCTCTTTTTCATATATTATATTTATATTTGGATGCAAACCTTTTCCCCCATGCGAATCAGTAAAGTCATTCTATTCATTACAAAGGTGCAAAAAGTTTTTATTTTTTCAGTTAACTAAAAAGCATACAAATCTTACACATAACCCCGTATCACACTGATAATAAATATATTATACACATTCATTCTGATTAAATCTAACACAAGGCTAACACAAAAGGATTTTTTATTGTAAATCACAGCTAAGAACAAAAAAATCCCCTGCTTTAAGAACGGTCATATACAGCTTGCATTTTGACAAGCAGCTTTTTTATCTCTCATAGGGAAGCAAAAACTTAACCCCTTTTCCCCTCAACATGACTTCCGACACACGGACTTCTTCAACATAGAACCGATATGTTCCTTCTTTCAATAGCCGATTGTTCTTATCAGAAGAATAGCGAAGAATGTTCAAGTCTATCGAATCACCTTGTATGGGATTCACGATAGAGGCAATCTTCATTGAGGAACCATTGTAAGTTATGATTTGCCCGCCATAAGGACGAGCACTATCCACAATCCATGTACCTACTCCTTTTCTTTTTATTACCATTTTATTATTCAGTATCACATAATATGAACTTTCTCGAGTAGTATACCATCCCGGAACAGTCAACTCCCCTTCCGGTCTTACTTTAACATGAATCGTTTTCTTTTCTTGACCATCTTCCGAGATGGCAATAACTTCGGCCTCTCCTTCATATTTAGGAGATATTTCGAGCATACCGTTAGAACCATCCCATTTAATATCCATCACATCTGCCGGATCATTTTCTTGTAGTGTGACACGCTCTCCTCCTCCCGAAATACTCACAAATTTGCTTATATCTTTAGGGCGAAGCTGAACAACCGAATGACTTATTCCTAGTTCAGGGAAAGTTACGTTAATCTTCAACCGTACACACTTATCGTGTGAGAGGACAGTGGCAAACGTTTCACCCTCCATCAATCCCTTCACCTTTAGCGTATCCATACTTATTTGTGCTGAGGCTATTTGCGAGTTCTCTACATTTACAAGGTATTTTCCATTTCCCCCCGAAACAATAAGCCTCTTCTCTGTCTGTTTATTCAATGACAATTTATCAACAGGTGTTTCTTTCCCGATCCGAATATCCGGATACTCCTCTTTCTGTTCTTCACATGCAAAACAGCAAATGATACAGGAAGCAATACAAAATCTGGCTATTATATTATTAATCATTAGTTTATAAACAATTTATCAATATCTTTATTCTTAAAAATTTTGCACACTCAATTCATTATATAAAATATCCCATTCTCGCCCTTCTCCTTCGTCAATATGAATTTCCAATTGGAACCTTTTGTAGTATCCTTCGAAAGCAGGAAACTCTAACGTATCATTTTGAGGTTGTACAGGTATTCCGTTCAGCTTATAAGATATCTTTGCATCCGGATTTGCCAATTCATTGTAGTAGAGTTTGAGAAACCTCCCGTTGCACGAACCGGCAGGTTCAAGAGTACGCAAGTAAGGAATACGGTCGAGAGAATGTTCTGGTTCTTTCATTTCTTTTGTAGATTCTTCCTTTTCGGTATATGGCGAAACCTCTCCTCCTTTTACAGCTCTTACTTTTATACGATGTCTGGTATTCGGCCTCAGCTTTGTTTTCATATACGAATTGCTCGATACGGTTGCTTCCATTCGATCGTCAAACACGACTTCCCATTTCATTCCATCACTGTTTACAGGTTTGTCCCAAGAAATCTCCATCTCACCCTGAAATGCATTCACCTCCAGATGCTTCGGAGCTTCCAGCGAAGGAGTCCCCCCGGGCATATTTTTTGCTGCAACCAAGGAAACATCATCGAATAAAATGCCTACACCACTATAATCTGTCGATGGAGTTAACTCTATTCCTACTTCATTGGCATATTCGGGAATTTCTATCGTACATTCTTTCTTTTTCCAATTGGTAGCAGTTTTAACAGACAGTTTTTGTTCACGTCCCTTATAAGCACTATCATCATACCATGAAAAATAAACCTTTATTTCATGATTGAGCTTAGTGCCTTTATACCAGAAAGAAAAAGTATATTTTTTCTTCCTCTCCACGGGGACTTCTCCGGTCAGGGAAACTCCTCCTCCGTTAGCCCACATTTTAAGTGCATACATGCCTTTACTTTCAGGAGGAGTATCGCCTGTTATTTGTTCCGGACTAAGGGAATTTCCGACAGTCCAATTAACAGGCTTTAACACATCTAATCTCCATTCTTCAAATCCCCCGTTCGGGATAATGTTGCCATCTGCCGCATTTTGCGCCTTCACTTGAGATAATACCGATATGAATATGATTATCGGCAAAAAGAGTTTACATATCTGTTTCATTTTCCTTTTATTTTTTTATTTCTTCAAGTAACACTCCGAACCTTTCGCCTATTTGTGCTGCCAGATGGCGTAATGAACCTTCGGCTTTTTCTTCTCCCAGCAGGCGCTCCTTATCCCATAGTCCGCCTTCCTGCTCCAGTGTTTGCAAAAGTTTCCGGGTTTCCTCGTATGTAATAAACGGTTTCCCTTGTGCATTACGAGCAAATTGAGAAGCATAGATGAGTCCATAGGCCTGCGAGAGAAGACGAAACGCCTGTTTGGGGGATTCTTTCAGATTGGCGAGGGTGTTGGCTCCTGCCAACAGATCCATAGCTCTGACAGCCACCACACGCCCAAGCTCGTGCCTGATAGTATCTGCCTGCAGTTTGATTTCATCGTAGCGTGATGTTTCCATATAGGTGCGTCCTCTTACAAAAGAGTGAAAGATGCGACGGGGTGAATCTTTCAACGCAGGCAAGCCTTCGGACTGTGCGATCGATTCCCAAAAACGATAATACCCGTAAGCCAGATCCCAGTGATGCTCCAACTCCGTATAGTTATGTCCGACAGACAGTTGGGTCAGATCGTGTGCAGAACGCACTTTCGAGTTATCTATTACATCTTCGCTCAAGTGAACGTTGAGTATTTTGTCCAAATATATGGCCCCCATGATGGCATATTTATAAACTTCGGCTACTGCAATCCCTTTCTTGTCTACAAAGCAGATGTCTTTGTCGCCTATATTGACTCCTACATATCCTGTTATTCCCCTTTGAGCTTCCATATTTCTGTGTTCATACGGTTTTTCTTGCCCTAACCCGGATATGTGTGCTGACGTATCAAACCAACTGCTGAAATCTTTCAGGATTTTTTCTCTATCGGTAAGGTGTAGTGAAGAAGTGGCTATCTCATTCTGCGGCTTCAGACCGTACTCACCTTCGCAGAACATTCGGATTGCTTTGTCATACTCCATTTGTGTCCCCATGCGCGCCTCGTTCATGTATCTTGAAAAGATTCTATCAATAGGAGTTTTCAGGAATTCACACTCCAACGTGTTTACACTGCTCTCTCCATTTCTTGAGAACTTGTATGACGGCTCCGGCAATACAGGAAACTGGTATGCGCTTTCTATCGTTTCGTTAATGCCTTGGGTGCATGCTGTTACCCCCATCAGCAAGCAAAAGGAAAATATATGTTTTATGCAATTCATTTTTCTTTTTCTTAAGGTAAAATAATATATTCACAATAAGGATGCTTCAGCATATTCGGTCCCTCTTCATTTTGGTACTGCTTTGTTTCCAGTTTAGGGATTTCAAGCAACCCGTCGGTAGAAACAGCTTCAATACTTGCTTCTACATTGGAATTTAGAGGTCCTATTCCCGTCACACATAAGTAAAGAGGGAATCCAGACCGAACTTTGAATTTGATTTTCAAAGGCTTCCCGTTTTGTAGGATTTGAGGAGTTGTTTGAATTGTTTCCTCCTTCCCTTCTTGGAAAACTTTCTTTCTGCAACTAATTGTCACCAATGCCTTTTTTTCATTAATATATTTCACTTCATAGCGTGATGTTACCAAGGAATCATCTACCAAAGCTCCCCCTCGGTCTGTTTCATTAAATCGACACATCAGAGTTACTTCATACTGTTCTGCATCATCGGGCATTTCCGTGCCGGGATATTTGTAGTTTTCCAATGCCTGATCTGGATCGCATAACTGCACGATCAGCTCTCCACGTTTGTTCTCAGGTTTCTCTATTTCCTTTGGCGGAAATAGCTTTTCATATTCTTCATTTATTATGGTATCTTCTTTCACCGTGTTGCAGCCGCATACCAGCAATAAATAGATTGTCCATATATATTTCATATCTTTCTTTATTTTTTAATGTTCAGATTTATCCCAGATTTCAGCTATAACTCCGGTTGTCTCTCCATTGGGAGCAAGATGTTTGCTTAACCAACGCTCAGTCCTACTATAGGGGTCGAACACTTTTACGAGTTCGCAAACAAACCGGTTCCCTTCTCTTTGGAAATCGTAGAACACGTAGTTTTTGCTGTACTGTATGCCGGGTCTGAAAGTTAACCCTACAGATGTACCTACATATCCGGATCCCAGTCCTACTACCTCTTTGGGCCATCCTCCGTGAGGCGCATAGGGGTCTTTGGCAAAAAGAAACAAATGATAACGTTGATATGCTTCTTGTTCTTTCCTTTTCTTTGAGCTTTCATCTCTGTCGTCAACAATGACCCTGGTTTGCATATCGCTACGGAAATATATCCGGTCTGCTTTTCTGATTACCAGTTGCGGATTCTTCATTTTTTGGAAAAACCGGTTATTTTCGTAGGCTTTATACATATCTTCCACCCAACTGTTTTCGCTTTTCAGTTTTGTAAAGACAATATACTCGCGAGCCGGTTCTATGTATGAAGCTGTTCGAAAGACGAGATTGCCATCGACGTCTTTGCCTGTATAAAGAAAATCGGAAGAGGCGGCAAATTGGTTATTCACAAGACTGTGCAGGTAGTTGTAAGTGGTGAAGCTCAGTTGAGTGAATGTATTCTGACTTACTTCAAATTCACTTATCCGGCTATCTGTCCGGCTCCGCTCGTCATAGTCGGCTATGATTTCTACCATTCCGTTATCCACGAACTTCATTAAAAAACAATGTCCGCCATATCCGTATTTGTTTCGATATTCGGACTGGGTTATCTGCTCATTTACGTTTGTAAACAGTAGCGAGTCTGTTTTAGGAAAGTAGATGACACACCACCCATAGGGGGCCTCTACAAGTTCCTTCCTTAGTTCGCTGATATGTTTTGCACTCCGTTCGGAGGGAGATAAATCGAAGATATTTTCATCCTTGCAGGAGAAGCAAACCGCTATCAGAATAAGTAGTTGGAATCCTATTTTCATACTTTTTATCTTTATTTCGTATATGCTTTTAATTGCTTGATGCTTATCGTTTGGAGATAATCGAGAGAGATCTTTATTTCTTTGATAAAGTAATCTTCTACAAACGCTTCTTTCTCTGTCAGTTCTTTGTATGCTTGGCGTGCCTCTTCATCATAAGTTTTCTGAACTTCCGGATCTGGGTCATAATCAGGTTCTTTGGCTTTTGCCAGAGCTTTAAGTACCTCTTTAGGGGTATGCGTAAGCTTGGCACTGATAATTTCAGCGAAATCATCTTCAGCAGAGAGGAAGGAATGGAAAGTTAAAAAACCTCTCTTGTTGGCATAAGATGAAAGAGAAAACAGCCTGTACCCTTGTGTTTTTCCTTTGAAGAAATCTGCAATGAGTTTAGTTGATTCAATGTATCTGCTCCTGCTGATGGTCAGAAACTTATTTCTATCGTAAGGAAATAGTTCCATCAAACGTTTTGCGAATTGGTGATGTACGCTTCTCATCAAGATAAACACTTTTTCCTCATCCTTCGGGTCAAAGTCATTTACATCATACAAGAACATTTCATTGGTTGTCGCCTCCTTATTTCCTAAAAGTTTCACGCCATTACCGTCTATATTCCCTCCCCCATACATACAAATCTTAATAGGACTTTTCTTCAGAAAAAACGCCTCTCCTCCAAGATCTGAAGCTGTATAAAGGTCAATCCATAACGCTTTGATAGTTTCCAGCATACTTTTTACATTAGCGGCTTCCGGCGGATAGGTATAGCTTCCGTTCTGTGCCACGTTTTTATTCCACCGATATTCGACTTCGATACCGTAAGGATGTGTAAATGTATTCAATATCCACTCGTCGAGTTCTGTTTTATTACGTTGTACAGTTCCTAAATCTACTACGCTTTGGCTGGATAAAGCAGCTTCCTGCTCACAGCCCGCCAATAGCAGGTATGCGGCAAACAGACATAGACTCCGCCCGATAAAGTATTTAAATCTCATTCTTTTGCTTATTGTTTTCATGTCTCTAATTATTCTCTGTTCATTATATTTTCCAATATATTCATCGTGGATTAGGTTCTAATCCACGATTGATAGCTTCAGCCGGAATTTGCAAGAGCTTTCTCGGATCTTCCTTTTCCAACCGCTTATAGAATTTATATTTCGATGTACGTTTTACCGATATATAAAAACGACGGATGTCGAACCACCTCAATCCTTCGTGGATAAATTCCTGCTGCCTGAATCCTAAAATGGTTTTTACCATTGCCAATTGCTTGATACTCATTCCGTAAAAAGGAGTATAAATCTGGTAATTGTCGCTGCTTGTTTGCGTGTAGTCCCGACGAGCGCAAGAAGGAGTTATTCCGAATTTGGCAGAAAGATAGATAAGCAGATCATTTATGGATTTGTCGTATTCTCCGGTCATGGCATATGCCTCCATACGGTTGAGCATAACCTCATCGGTGGAGAATAAAACATTAGTGACATACAGCCCCTTCGGACGTATTCCAGTATAGCCCGATAACGAAAGCTCGTCGAATTTGCCGATATATTGTCCGTCGCCTATGCGTCCATCGTTATAGTTAAAAAGGAACATTGGCGCCATGTACACTTTCCGAAAATTGGCACATCCGTCTACTCCATGCTGGTTATACACTTTGTTTGCGCTTTTATTTGTCACTCCGTACTTTTCCGTAGGAATGTTACGAAAAATTCTCGATTCTGTCGTGGAGAGTAGTAGATTGGCGGGCTCCTCCGTACTTGCGTAGAGAGTATAGAGAGACTTGCGATTGAAGTATTTTTTTTTGCCGTATTGCCTCCAGTTTCGGAGAATGAGTTTGGGATCCAGACCAAGTATATAGTTTGAATAAGCAATAACAAGTTCCCATTCTCCTTTAAACAGGTAAAAGCGAGAAGCGAAAGCGTAGGCGGCTTTTTTATTGAAGTGGAATTTAGGTTTACTATAATAACTGTCGTCTACCAATGAAATGCCAAGTTTCAGGTCTTTCTCAATCTTATCGTATACTTCCTTTACGGTTCCGCGCTTGTAGTCCACCAATGCGTTCTTTTCAGGCTTTGTCAGGTAAGGTATGCCGGGTGCAGTCTCTGACTTGGATGTACCGTACGGCTCCGCCCAGATGTTGACCACCATAAAATGTAAATAAGCACGTAATAAAAAAGCTTCACCATATAAAGCTTTAACACGGTCACTTTTAGGATATTTGCTCAGAAGCTCCAATGCATGGTTGGCTTGTGAAATACCTGCGTAGCATGCGTTCCAATAATTCAGCGGAGTGTCCAAATCCTCCTGATCGTAGTCTTCCCAATAATACATGGCTTCGTTCAACCGTGAATGGATGCCATTCACCCGCTCACCTACGTTGTCGGTACGTGTTTCCAAGAAGGCGAAGTAACTGGCCTCAGGATAAGCACCGGTAAGCAACTCTGCTATTTTTTCCTCACTGTCTATCTTCGCATCAAGCGTAGAGTCGGGATTTGTTTCCAGATAGTCTTGGCATGCCGTAAATAACAGAAGTATGATACTTAAATAGATTGTTTTTTTCATTTTAGTCCGATTAAAATTCAACATAAAGTGTCATCGTATATTGTTTGGGAGTAGGCAATGCAACTCCTCCAGATTTGTAAAACTCAGGATCTTGTCCCTTCAATTTCTTGTCCGAATAGATCAAAAACGGATTGGTAACATTTGCCTTTACACTCATTTGCTTGATATTTAGCTTGGAAAGAAGTTTCTGGGGCAAACGATATCCCAATGAGATATTTTTCATACGCACAAAACTTCCATCTGCCACTCTATTCTGAGAATAATTATAAGTATTGTAAGCCTTTTCAATGTTTTCTTTCCCGACATTCCGTATTAAATCTTGAGAAGGAATAACAGGAATATTTGTTTTCCACTCATCTCGCGGATTCAACCAACGATTATAATACTCCTTAGAGAATACATTTAAATCAGCAAATGCCGGATCAAATGTCGGATTTAATCTTATTTTATGACCTCCCTGCATAGTAATAAAAAACGAAAGCTCCCAATTTTTATATTTGAACGTGTTAGAAATTCCTCCTATGTAAGTAGGCTCAATAGGACCATGGTAAATGAGATACGATTTCGAGTACTGTACATCCAGAAAGTCCGCTCCTGAAATTTCACTATTTCTCCCCCGGTTAGTAGGATAAAGTCCGAAGTCGAAGGTAGGCAAACCGTTGTTATTAAGTCCTCGGAAATTAAAAGAAAACAGAGAACCGCGCGGGAAACCGACAATATTACCGCGTCCGGTTCCAGCAACCATATCAAAGGTGTTTGGCGTATTCAACAAACGGATAATTTTCTGCTTCATACCACTAATGGTGAAGGCAGTGGTCCAACTAAAGTTATCGATTACGATATTTTGGGTTTGTAATGCCAGTTCCACCCCTCGTGTACGCATATCTCCGAAATTGGCATATTTATAGTACTGTCCACCTACACCGGATGTACGAACACGGTCTATCAGATCAAAAGAGTTTCGCTGATAGACATCGAATGTGGCACTAACACGGTTACTGAACAATCCGAGTTCTAGACCGAGATTCAATTCATACATTTTCTCCCAAGTCAGGTCACGATTCTCAAGGTGCAGGATACGCAATGCATTCTCCCGGTCTTTGAGTTGTGTGCGGTTGACGATAAGATGCTTGAACACCGTTGTGGAATTAATCGCCTGTTCATTCATTTTGGCTGTCAACCCATAACTGACACGCAACGCAAGCTTGGAGACAGCAGGATAGCCTTTCATGAACTTCTCTTGATCCATATTCCATTTTGCCCCGATATTCCAGGTAGGCAACCAACGGGAACGGCTATATTTACCTGCCGTGTTCGAGCCTTCATAGTTGAATACCCCATTAAAAATATATTTTCCTGCATATCCGTAAGTAGCACTGGCAGAGAATGTCACCCCCCTTTCATAATGTTCGGTAAGTGAAAAGTAAGTATTCCCTTCATTAGCAAGCTTATCGAAAATTGAAGAATTGGTAAATACCTGATTCCCTCTATCGTACTGTATCCCATAACCTTGGAAAGGATTGATACTGCGATCAGCATAGCGCACTTCGGAAAATCCGAAAGCACGTATGTCGTGTTTTCCCATTTGTTTATGATAATCCAGTGCAAAGCGCGCCATATAGCTTCGCAGAGAAGTTTCGGTTTTATTGAACATACCTCCGTGAGTCAACGCTACTTGCGGCAATTGTAAGAGATTGTCTCTATTTTTCAATAAATAAATATTCTCTTGTGCCACATAAGGAGTTTCATTGGCACGGAAAGCTTGTATCACATTTGAACGTTCAGTGATAAAATGTGAATTTTTAGTAACTGCATGACGTACGGAAGCCAATCCCTTCGCTTCAATATTATCATTCAATCTATATGAAAGTTCACCATGTAATTTAAAATCAAGTACTTCGATTTTCATATAATTGTTTTTAAATTCGTTTAAGATATTGAACGGTGCCCAATTGTTACGATAATACTCCAGTTCACCGTTGATATTTCGAGGACGCAAAGTACGGCTCGTTCCCAAAGCATAAGAAAAAGGATTGATGTCAAAATCGCGTTCAAATGTTCCGGTTACCATATTCTTTTTTTGCGAAAGTGTACCTGGAGAGTTTTGGTTACGCAAATTTCCTTGTACAGATATGGTAGCCTTCATCTTGTCTTCATTCCAATAGAAAGAATTTTTAACATTGATCGTAATGCGTTTTACATTATCGGCAAGTGTCCATCCCCTGTCATTATAGAAACCTAAGGAAACATACATGGTAGAATGTTCTCCTCCTCCGGAGAAAGTTACGGTATGTGTATGAATTGGTTTATATGTAAACAATTCCTTGAACCAGTTGGTGTTAGCATACTCCCTTTCACGCATGAACGCACGTTTAGCCTCATCCGTATTTTCCAGATAATATCGTCCGGTAGCTGGATCAATAGTGCCGAGTGCTTTATACATTTGGTAAAAAACACCGCTCCGGCGACCATATAGTGTATTTTGCACAGAAAAATACCCCTTTCTGTTCATCTCTTGATAAACAGACATGCTTTCTTGCGAATTGAGCAGGTCAAAATCCGTATAAGAAGGGATGGCACGCATACTTAACTCGTATGAGTAAGAGAACCTGTTAGCCATGCCTCTTTTACCTGAGCGGGTAGTGATTACAATCACTCCATTTAGTGCTCTGGCTCCATAAATAGATGTAGCCGAAGCATCTTTCAACACTTGTATATCCTCAATGTCCGAGGCATTCAGTCCGGCAACGGCTGAACTGATAAGGGTTACAGCATCACCCGAAGCCAATTGGTCAAGTGTGAGCGAAACGAGATCTTCATATACTGCTCCATCAATAACCCACAAGGGCTGTACATTTCCCATAATGGAAGCTCCACCACGTATATTGATACGGGGAGCCGAGCCGAAGCTACCCGTCACATTCTGTATAGAGAGCCCTGCTACACGCCCCTCAAGCATGCGTGACACGTCTGCCACACCGCCCAATTTGATATCGTCCAATTTGACGGAAGCGGCTGCCCCTGTAAATACCCTGTTCTTGATGTTTTGGTAGCCGGTAACAACCACTCCTTCTATCTCATGTGCATTATCCAGGAGCGTTATATTCATAATCTTGGACACTATTTTCACTTTCCGGCTTTTCATACCTACAAAGCTCACTTCCAACATTTGTCCTTTTTGAGCTTTGAGCGTAAACCGTCCGTTGATATCTGCAATGGCTCCCTTTGCCATACCTACTACAATGACAGTGGCCCCTGGCAAAGGCTCCCCACTAACAGAGCGTATTGTGCCATTTATTTCTATTAATTCCTGTGCCGGACAAACCTGAGAGAAAATTGCCATCAACAGTATGCCGATTACTAATTTTATAACCGATAATATATTCATTGTCTTATCTTACTATATTTTTATTATGATGAATAGTTCAGAACCGGACGTTAGCACCTGCATAGATACCAAATGGATGCCCTGCTCTTAATCCTGCCGGATGCCGGGAAGTGAGATAAACTTTATTGGTCAGGTTGACTGCGTTCACCTTTACTGTCAGAAACTTGTTTATGTATATGTTGGCGGATGCGTCCAATACGAGGTGCGCCGGTATTTTCTCTCTTTCCGCAATTGTTCCTTGGCCGGGAGAAGTACGCATGTCACCATTGTAACGCACTCCTATGTTTGCATCGAACCATTTGTGTTCTATTCCCGTTTGCACATTTAAAGCATGTTTAAAAATGTAGGGAATCTCATCTCCTTCCATCACATTACCCCATGAATGGCTTGAGAACGAATTCTTCATTTCCGTGTCAGTATAGGTATATGATAGTTGCAAGGGAAGACGCACCTTCCAAGCTTTTGGCAAAGGTTGGTATTGTATAAGAAGCTCCATGCCTTTTACGCGGGCTTCACCTACATTAAATTGTTCGAGTGTTCCCAATCCGCCCGAAGCAGCGAGGTCACTTCCGAGCATATTGCTGTAGTTATTATAAAAACCGATCAGCTCCATTTTGAAGTCAGCAGTAGCAATACGCATTCCCAATTCGATATTCACACTGCTTTCAGGTTTCTGATACAGTTCCGCACTCGGTGGTGCAAATCCTTTGTGTACTCCCCCAAAGAGCGACACTCCTGAAACAATCTGATAATTTGCCCCGATACCGGGAATCCAGACACGCACATGGTTCGGTGTTTCAACGCGTACTTTGCCCGTACGTCCCAAGTCTGCTTTTGTATAGTCTTTTTTCAGCAGGTTGATGTCTTCGTAACGCAATCCGGCAGTTACGACCCAGGAATTATATCTTAATTTGACGAGCAGATAGCTTGCTAATGCATCAGCCGAAGTGATGCGATTGGCATTCGTTCCATGAATACCTTTCATGAACAACACCATTTTTTTGCTTTTAATAGAGTAAGAGTCATCCCATTGGAAACGATCTTCTTCATCATGGTGATAACGCAGGCCGAACTCCACATCGAAGAAAAATTCATTCAGATTGAACCGAGATTCCACTTTGGTTTGTATTCCTCTGGCACGATACGTTCTATTATTAGCCCTTACCAGCAAAGCTTCACCCTCCCTATCTGTTTTTCCCGTCAAAATATTGAAATAGCGGATGTTTGTTTCCGGATCAATGAGCACATCTGCAATAGATCTTTTCTCTTCAGAAGTAATTCCCGCCCGTATGTCATTCAATTTGTACCAGTTACGGTGGAAACGGTTATAATATGCATTAGTGGTTACTTTCAGCTTATTAGAAAAGTTAAGTAGATAAGTAGCCACCCATTGTTGATGACTAGTTTTCATTTCATCCATCTGCGAACCTACATAACGAAGGAAAGGGGTTTTCTTGAAATCATCTTCGGAAAGCCCCACATATGTTTCATCCGAATTCTCGTCCGCATATCCGAATTTCAATTCGAGCGCATGGTTTACTCCCATGCCTTTATCGGTTTTCACCATTACTTTGGTTATAAAGTCATTTCTGATGAAACCTTTGATAGGATGGTCTTCATATTTTTTAAACCCATCCGACTGATAACGCAGATATTCCACCAGAAATCCAAAGTACTTCCACATATTTCCAATGTATGTATGCGATTTAAACGTGTTTTTGCTTCCATAAGACAAATTAGCCTTACCGGAAAAAGAATTAGGTATAGGAGTCGATACCATGTTAATAGCCCCCCCAGTGGTAAACGGACCGTATTGAACCTGACTGCTTCCTTTCAGCACTTCGACGGCTTCCATGCGGGCAGCATTGGGAAAGTAGTAAGCTGCAGGAGCAGAATAAGGGGCCGGAGCTGCTAATATGCCATCTTCCATGATAGAAATTCGTTCGCTCCGTTCAGCTTTTGTTCCGCGTAAGCTGATATTAGGCCGCAATCCGAAACCGTCTTCTTCATACATGTTTACTCCTGGAATGGCTTTCAACATACGGTTGATGTCGGTATATCCAAATTTACGTATTTCTTCGGGTGAAATATAATATGCCGATCCCGTTCTGTTTCTTGCCTGGAATTTACTCCCTAATATTTGCCGAGAGGCTACTACTACCTCCTGAAGCTGGTAAACGGAATCATTTCTTACTTCCTCTTTTTTTTCTAATTGTTGTGCATTAATAAATAAAACTCTTGCAAGAAAAAAAAAAGGAATATTTTTGTCTTAGATATCATTGTGAATTTCAATTTAAATATA
>ERZ826764.1064-NODE-1064-length-34486-cov-6.345706_pt1 | contig 34486 bp, 24 predicted proteins | sample MGYA00519870_ERZ826764 | MGnify/ENA primary metagenome ERZ826764 (study PRJEB31778, sample SAMEA3449239) | human gut metagenome | biome: human gut; feature: human-associated habitat; material: faeces | place: United Kingdom | collected 2010/2012 ...
CTAGTTTGCAAAAGTAGTAGCATGGAAAAACTAGCAGTTTAAATTGCAATTAAATTACCCTCTAATTTTACTATTGTTTTAACAACTGTACACTTACTTTCTTATTCTTTGATATTTTTTTTGCATATGCATAATAAACACTTCTTAAACAACTACCACTTTATATTCTTATATTATTTCTATTATCAACACTTCAATATTCTATCATAGACTATAGATTTTTCACCTCAATCAGCGCCCTTCTTAATCTATCCAAAAAATTTTCCATAACTGTATCTTTTACTGCAATGGAAATTCTACACCAGTACCCCTCTTCACCTTTTATACCTCTTGTTGCTCCCCAGAAACACTGCGATATTAATTTTGCATCTACTAATTCGTTCATTTTAGATATGAAAGATTCTTCACCTTCTCTTTTTTCATCACTTAGAAATACACAAAAATTAAAACCACCTTGCAAATTTGTCACTTTACATCCAGGGATATCGTGGAAAACTGATCGTGCTTTTTCATAATTTTTCTTTATTTGCTCTGAATTTTGCTGTATTTCTAATATAAAGGCATTCAATATTTTTTCCAATTTTTCTTTATTCGATAATATTTTTTCATAAACCTCAGCATAAACTTTATATCCACAATCTAAAATAATAAGATATCTAAATTTCGATAGAATTTCTTTTTTATATCCCACATAGAAAAGACATCTAGCTATAATATCCATTCCTATCGCACTTTCTAGCCCTCTAGTAGGACAAGTATATATTATTGATACATAATAGTTTATGTACTCAAACATTTCCTGACTATTTGAAAATATGTATCCAATCCTCCCCCCTGGTATACTTCTTGTCTTAGAAATAGAATCAATAAATATTACAATATCTTCTGCTCCTGCTTCTAATACAGCAGCGCCAATATTTACATACTCGAAACATTGTGCCAATATTTCCTGTTGGCATTTGTCAATAATTAATATATTATTATTTGCAACACACAATTTACAAATTTCTACAATTTCTTCATAATTATAAATTTCTCCAGATGGATTACCAGGCATCGTTAATACAATTATATTATTTTTACTATCTCCAAGTTCTGCATAAATTTCGTCTATCGTTGGAATTATTCTATTATCATTTTTAGAAATAATATACTGATAGTCCAAGCTAAAATTTTTACAATGATGATCAAATAAATAATACTGCCATCCCAACATCTTAACTTTATAATCTTTATATTTATCAGACAAATAACTAAATAGCAAAAAAATTGCAGAACTTGCTCCACTAGTAACTGTCATATACTTACAATAATTATCACATGGTAACTCTCCTTTACATGCTATGATTTGTTCATATAATTTAAAAGCATCTGCTAAAAATTGCGAACCATACGCATCTCCATACCTTACGAATTCACCATAGCTGTCAATTTCTTTTTTCATATATGTTTTATACATTTGAGGAATATCAAATTTATTAACACCATCACTTATGCCCCCTCTAATAAACGATTTATCTATTTTGTCCCAATGAAATATTTTCACATCATCTTTCATTTCTTTTATTCTTTCAAACGCAACTTCTATTTTCATCTCATTTCTTATATGATTATTAAGAAACCAATAATCACCTATTCCTCCTTCATATGTATAAATTCAAACTAAATCCTATCAATATTTTCTATCATTTCCAATAAAGTGTTTTCATTCTCATTACTTTTTAGTCGAATCCACCTTTTGTGCTGGAAAAACTCCTTCTTTTGAGTTACTTTTTCTCTAATCTAATTTTTTCTAGTACATAACTACCATTTTTGACGCAAAAAACCCCTTGCTATTTCACAAGGGGTTACATTGCCAATGTTAAATATTTTCCATTATATCAATATATCATTTTTATCTTTCTTACCCATCCCCCTTGCACGGATTTATATTATCATTTGCTATACCATATGTCAATCAAAACATTCCAATTTTTGACTTTTTTCACCTTTTTTCACCAATGCAAATATCTGATTTTATCAAATAAGTTCTCCTAATAACTTAATATATTGAAAACACTCCCAACTAAATTTATTTCAATTTACTTAACTATAAAAATTTATTACATATAGTTTTACATTATCTCACCCCATTATTCATTATGGGCAACTCCGTATCTCCCGGCACCATAAAATTCTCTTCGCCCTTTGATACATTTCTCTCCTTTGCAGCATTATACGAATCAATCACTTCCCCATATAACACTTCCCGAAATTCCTTTGTCACCGGATAACATACATCCTGATAAACCGTCTTTCCTTGTTCATCTTTCTGTTTTGTCTTATATGACGGCATCGCCACAAACAAGTTTTCCTTGCCCTGTAGCACCGAAACATTATTTATTACAAAATTATCATTGAAATAAATTCTTCCAATGCCCCTGACATTACCGCTCTGTCTTTCGTATGGGACAACTGATACCTTAAACTGCAAATCATTTCCATCTTTTGTATCTATCGTTCTTTCCTTCTGTTCACTGGCATAGGTAGCAAGGATATTATCGAACAATTCCTGTCGAAACTCTTTTGTAATCGGATTGCATACGCTCTTATATACATCATTACCATGCTTATCCTTGCTGTTTGAACGAAACTGTGGCATTGCCACAAATAATTCTCCATCTCTTCTCTCCACAACTGCGATATTTCCAACCTTAAAACTATCGCCGAATACTACTGTTGCCATTGCCTTAATGTTACTTTCCTTGTTTAATTCATTTACTTTAATTGTGTACTTCATAATAAAATCTCCTTCTTAACTTATAATAAAAGACACTGCATTTATATTTTTACAGTGCCATACTCATCGCCTCTATCGGCGTTTTTATTTATACTTTCTTTTCCCATATCGTTTTTACCGATGTCTTTCGACATATCCTTTTCTTCCAGACCTCCCAGCTCTTCATCCATAGACTTATCATTTTCAAGGTCCAGCATATTGTTAAGTTCATTTTGCCTTGCAAGTTTCCGGTTCAGTTCTTGTTCATACTCAAATGGTCTTTCATACTGCTTCTTGGAACTTTCCATATCTCTTTCATAATCAGATATTTTCTTTTCCAAAAACGCTTCTTTTTCCGGTATTCCCTCAAACAGATTTTCCAGTCTTACGATAAGACCGACAGGACTGGTGGAGATTTCTGTATCATAGCTGTCTGCACCTTTGAGGACAATCTTTTTTGCCCCCAGTGTATCTTTTAATATTGCAAGGTCAAATCCCCGGTACACTCCTATGACTTTTTCTTCCATTAACTTTAGTTTCTGCACTTCCTTTAGAATGATATTTCCGGCATCGCTTCTGTGGTCTATAAAATTACCATTAAGAGTAATTGCAAATTCCGCCTGCTTTAACAGTTCTGTTGCTGCCCTCTTTGCGTCTGCACTTACCTGCTTCAGTTTTTCTTGCGCAGTCTTAATCAGTTTCGGATATTTAATCATAAAATTATCCTGCAATGTATATCTCTGACTGTCATAGGATGATTTCAAAAGTTTCAGTCTCTGCACATCATTATCAATCTCCATTTTTTCTTTGATCAATGGATTTTCTGTAGCCACAGCCTTAACTTCTGCATAAGAAAATGCTGCCTCATCAATGTCCTCACAGGTTCTTGAGATAGATTTACCTGTCATAATCTGACCGATAAATCCCTGCTTGTTTTCCACCAATCCCCAAGAATACGCATCAAAAGTCCCCTTTGTAACATAGCGGTATACTGCCACCTCTTCATTCAGATTTCCCTGACGGATTCCCCTGCCTTCTCTCTGCTCAATGCAGGATGGTTTGTCGAGTAGGTCAGCGGTATTACTATCGCCTTCCCCTCTAAGAACCGTGCGTGAGAGTTTCCCCTCACACGGCTCAAGCAATTCTAAGCATCTACCAATATAGATGCCGGCTAGTTCACTAACGATTTTGTTTATAACATTTATCGTGTACTAAGTATTTAACACAATTACCATCAATTACCTTTTCACGAACATTCCATTGGATTTCAGCAGTTATCTTTTCTCCGCATAACGGACAAACTCTATTCTGCTTATTCCAAAGGTATAGCAAAGATTTTCTGCCTTTCAGAGATTGTGTCATCTTATATGTCATTCTCTCCTCAAAGTAATCTTTCCACTCTGCATCAAACGGATTTGCTTCACTCTTTATCTTTTTATGCCTAACAATCTTCGTTTCAAAAGCGAGCTTTAATGGAAAAACATCTTCTTTGTTGTTTTTGTTCAGTACAACAAGAAATCTCCAATTCCGTCCTTTGTATGAATGAAAATATCGGTTTAACACCCATTTCTTACTCTTTTTCGGATGTCTCCGCTTTGCCCACTGCCATAGTTTGCGATAAATTTGGTCGTCAACCCTCTGAAAAATCTCTGATGATACACCACTTTTATAATAATTAGCCCATCCCGTAATCTTTGGATTTAAAAGTCTTATCATTGTTTCCTGCGTACAAGATTTGTTACTCTCAATCGTATATCTGATACTGTCAAGAAATTTCTTTACACACTTTTTAGATGGCTTTATCAAAAGTACATTATTGTATTTCCTTACATTAAAGCCAAGAAAATCAAATCCATCATCAATATGCGTAATAAGAGTCTTTTCCTCTGAAAGTTCCAAACCTCTTTCTGCCAAGAATGTTACCAACATCGGCTTGATTTCTTTTTCCAAGACATCACGTTCTGCACTTGTGATGATAAAATCATCAGCATAACGCACTAAATTTACCATAGGAGAATACTGCTTTCCGTTCCTTGTATGGCGATAATATTTCTTTGCCAACATAGGTTGAATGCCATCTAATACCATATTTGCAAGTGTTGGAGAAATAATTCCCCCTTGCATTGTTCCTTCCTCTGTTTTGTAGAGTTCTCCTTTAAAAATCACTCCACATTTCAGCCATTTTCTTAAAATATCTTTATCCATAGGGATATTATTTAATAACCAGTCATGGCTGATATGGTCAAAGCAACCTTTAATGTCTCCCTCTAAAATCCATTTTGGAGAATAACCGTGAGACAGTACCATATGGCACTGTTGAATAGCATCCTGACAACATCTTTCCTTACGGAATCCATAGGAATGTGCATCTGCCGTAACCTCCGCTATGGGTTCAAGTGCCAGCAGATACAATGCCTGCATAGCTCTATCCTTCATAGTCGGAATCCCCAAAGGACGTAACTTACCATTCGCTTTCTTAATAAAAACTCTGCGTAATGGCTGTGGTTTGTAGCCTTTCCTTTTTAAATCAAGAATGGCTTCATACTTTGCTTTCCCAGTTGTCCATAGAACACCATCGACACCTGGAGTTTTCTTTCCTTCGTTAGTTGTCACTCTCTTTACTGCGATTGCCTTTGCAGAAAAGGAGTGTGTCAGCGTCCACTGCAATGATTTAACTTTGCCGTGTCTGCCTTCCTTTCTAGCCTTTACAATACGTTCTTGTAGCTTTTTAACCTCTCGTTCGCATTTCTTCCAATCAATGGATTTCCATGCAAATTCGTAGTCAGTAGCCGCACACGTTGTTTTATTAACGCTCATTTGCTTTGCTCCTTTCAAAAGTTCTATAAGTTTCTTTTAATGAATCACCTTGTAGAAGTCTGCACTCTTTCGAGTTAGGGCAAATTTTGAACCCCTATCCACTCTATTACCGAATGGCATTTGCTTTTTCTACAATCCCATACCTGCATTCCCATCGGCATTCCTTACGGTCTGCTTTCCTTTATAATAGGAGGAATACAGGCTTACCCTGTTTCACATAAATAACAATAAGTAGCTTAGGTTCTGTCTATCCACCGACGGTACTAATATCCGTGTAGTCCTACCATGGAGAGGACTATCTGACCGCATCCCATTTTGGGCTAGAGCCTATCAGCATCTTTGGCTCCTTGGACTTTACGATGTTTAATCGACAGTTCACATATGTTAACCATACTACTCAAGCCTCGCTCCCTAACCGCATTGATGCTCGCAGTTTTGTTTCCACCTCACGGTTTCCACTTCTTGCATATCGCAAAGGGCTACTTTGTCGTGTCAGCTTCCCAACATCTTTGTTACCGCAGATGCAGGTGGCACTAGGCTACCACTAACGGAATAGTGGGTTTAATCAATATTCAATTGTTAAACAGTTATTTATGCGACCTCAGGTCGCACCCAAGGGCAGTCGATATGGTGCATTGCTATGAGATGTGTCTGGACATTAACCCCGGTACCACATTTATCTGTAGAGCCAAGTAAGATTTTCTTCTTTCCTGTTCTCATCTCCCGGAACAATGTTTCTCTTTGTGCATCCGTAGTAGCATCGTGGATAAATGCAATCTCCTCTGCCGGAATCCCTTTCTTTACCAGTTCTGTTTTTATATAGTTGTAAATATCAAAGGAAAACCCCGATATTTCTTCTCCATCAGAACTGATACTTTTTTGTGTACCAAATCCTGTTTCCAGCATGCCCTCAGACCATTTCTGTTTTGGTACACCGATATCAGAAAAGATTAACTGACATCCGATAATACCTTCCTCCTTTGCCCTTTGATATTCTGTCATAACATTGCTGACTACTTTGTTAAGTTTTCCGTCATCATTATTCGGAGCATCTGCGTCTAAAAGTCTTGCATCTGTTCCGAGCAGTCGTGCTTCATGGGTAATTTTTAGAAAATTATCTTCGCTTGGGTCAACATTGCCTGCATGAATTCTTTCTGCCCTTACTACAAAATCTTCCATAACATTCTTGACATAATAGTCAGGTTTCGATTCTACGATGATATATTTACCCTCTCTTAACTGTGGCACATCAAGGTCTAACATATCTTTAGTCTGTATATCAGCAATCTCCCGGAAAATATTTATCAGCTCCGGCAGATTTGTAAATTTATTGAATCTGTTTTTAAAACGATAACCACTCCCCTCAACGGTCAGTTCCAGTGCAGTGGTCACTTCTCCAAAATTTGCTGCCCATGAATCAAAATGACTTAGTCCCAATCTCTCCAATGTACTGTTCTGTAAATATTTCTGCATGACAAACAGCTCACACATGGTATTACTTACTGGAGTTCCTGTAGCAAATACAATCCCTCTGTCTCCATTTATTTCACTTAAATACTGACATTTCAGCTGCATATCCGTTGCCCTTTTGGAACCACTGCTACTGATACCAGATACATTGTTCATTTTAGAAAATATTGCAAGGTTCTTAAAAGCATGTGCCTCATCTACCATAATGGAATCTATACCAAGTTCTTCAAAAGTAATCTGCTCATCTTTCCCCTTCTCATCTGCCAGCCTTTTTATCTGTTCTTCCAGTCGTTTCTTATGGGCTTCCATCTGCTTGATTGTCCACTGTTCATCATTCTTTTCTTTCATTTCTTTAATAGAAAAGTTTATTTGTTTTATCTGACTGAATATCATCTCCTCTTTCCGCTCTGCCGATATAGGAATCTTTTCAAACTGGGAATGGGACATAATAATACAGTCATAATCCCCGGTGGCAATCCGTGAGATAAAATTCCGTCTCCTGCTTTTTTCAAAATCCCTCTCTGTAGCCACCAGTATGTTTGCTGACGGATACAATCGTAAGAACTCTGCCGCTGTCTGCCCGATTAAAGGTTTGGGAACTACCATAACTGTCTTGTTTGCCAGTCCTAACCGTTTCTGTTCCATACATGCAGCCATCATTTCAAAAGATTTCCCTGCACCGACACAATGCGCCAACAGAGTATTTCCTCCCATAAGGATTCTTGCAACAGCATTCTTCTGGTGTGGTTTTAATTCAATGGAAGGATTCATTCCCGGAAATGTCAGGCAGGAACCGTCATATTCCCGAAGCCTTGTGTTATTAAAGGTTTCATTGTAATAGTCCACATACTTTTTCCGTCTGTCCGGCTCCTCAAAAATCCACCGCTTAAAGGCTTCCTTCATCTGGTTCTGCTTTTCCCTTGCAAGCATGGTTTCTTTCTTATTGACTACATAGTGATATTTTCCGTCACCGTCATCTATCCTGTCTCTTACGGTCACGGTCTTTAAGTTAAGGCAAGCCTCAAAAATAGAATAAGCATCCAGCCGGCTCGTACCATAGGTCTTTGTCGCCGCAACTGAATACTTATCTCTTGACTTGTTTTCTATGAACCATTCCATTGTGTAGCGGTTCAGGTTTAATTGTATTCCATTGTTTCTGCTGTACCTGCTCCCATTTGCTCTTGCATATCCCGGTGTCCCAAGAAGTTGATAGATAAATTCCTGATAATCTTCTTTTTCTATCCACATTGTACCGATTCTTACATCTATCTCTGATGCATCAAGGTCTTTTGGCTGTACCTGTAAAAGTGCCGCCACATTTCCCGCAAACAGTTCAGGGTTATTTTCCGCAGCTTTCTGTGCCTCCCTTAACTTTTTCCGGACATTTCCCGATAAATACTCATCGGAAGTTTCCCATCCGGCGCTGACATCTTCCTCATTGTATAATTCCGGGTTTAAGAAAATGATTCCTGAAAGTTCCTCACACAGTACCTTTCCCATAACTTCTGCTTTTGCTTCATCAGGTAGTGTTGCACGATTACCTGTCTTTTCTTCCGGTTCCTTGATCTTTTTACTGATATCCGGTTCATAAATGGAAAGCATAAAAGGAATATTAACAGAGCCAAATTCATTGATGGATATATTTAATGCCTCTATTGCAGTGTTCACTGTTTCCGGTCTGATATCCGGTTTGATGGTCTGTTTTGTGAACATACCTGCTTTCTTTACATTTCCATCCTCATCAATCTCCTCTAAGGAACATAACAGAGGATAATCTGCATCATCTCTAAATACCCTTGCATTCGCCCTTGAATTAATAATCCCGTATTTCTTGACAAACGTATCATACTTCTCATTTAATATCCTCTGCCCCTCCTTTAGTTCTTCCTCACTGCATCCTTCCGTCTGGATTTCAATCAGATGGCGCTCTGCATGTCTGATGTCATCCATGCCTCTGATTCTTTCTCTGCCTTTTTCAGACATCTCAATCTTTGTCATTGTGGAATTTTCTCTGTAATATAAGTCTTCTCCTACCCATGTATAAGTATAGTTTCTGACCTCCGGGTCAGCAGGGATGATTTCATTACCGATTTCTTCCTCTTCTCTTTCAAAATCTGTAATCTCACCTTTCAGGTTCTTTATCTTTTCAGACAGTTCCCTGTAAATATTAAAATCTTCCTTATCATTAATACAGGCTGTATACTTTGAGTTCTCACCATATGGTCCTGTGACATACTGCATTGTTCCAAGCATCATTTCAGGGTGTTCCACGAAATAAGAATTAACGGGTATTCCCTCTTCCGTCATTCCCAAATGCACCCAGTCCGGTTCAATATCCACTGTACGCTCTCTCTTTTTCAGAAATAAAATGTCCGAAGTAACTTCCGTTCCGGCATTGTCCTTAAATGCTCTAGTCGGAAGCCTGACTGCCCCGATCAGCTCTGCTCTCTGCCCTAAATATCTTCTGACACTGGCATTGGCTTTATCCATTGTTCCCTTTGTTGTAATCAGTGCGACAATTCCGCCAGGGCGAACCTGATCCAATGCTTTTGCAATAAAATAGTCATGTACTTTGAAATTCAGTTTATTGTACTTACTGTCATAAATCTTATAATCTCCAAAAGGTACGTTGCCCACCACTGCATCAAAAAAGTTGTCAGGAAAGGTTGTTTCCTCAAATCCCTTAATACTGATATTGGCTTTCTGATACAGCTGCTCTGCAATTCTTCCCGTAATATCATCTTTTTCCACACCATAGAGATTACAGTCCTGCAAAGGTATCGGTCTGCTTCCAAAGAAGTTGCCGATTCCTAGAGACGGTTCCAATATATTTCCTTTTCTGAAACCAAAATCCACCAATGCCTGATTGATGCACATACAGATTTCCGGTGATGTATAAAATGCATTATTCACACTGGAGCGTGCCGCTGCATATTCTTCTTCTGTCAGAAGTTCTTTCAGTTCCACATATTCGTTATGCCAGCTTTTATCCTCTGCATTAAATACCTGTGGAATACCGCCCCATCCTGCATACTTTGCCAATACCTTCTGTTCCTGTCTTGTTGCAAGTCTGTTTTCGCTTTCTATCTGCTTCAGCACTTTGATAGCATCTACGTTCCAGTGATACCTTGTCTTTGCACCTCCGGTTTCCAGTTCTACAAGATTATAATGATAATTGATTTTATATTGGGGTATATCTTTAACAGGCGTCAGATGTTTCGCCATCTCCTGATCAATGTCAGCTTTTATTGGGGGAGCCAGACTTCCCGGCTCCAGCCCCCGCTCTTCTTCCATCTCCCTGCCATACTCTGCATATGTTATTTCCTCATCCGTCGGCTCCCTGTAATCGGCTTCAGATTCCTGCTCCGCTGTCTCTTCGGCATGTTTCCTGTCCGCTTCAAGGATTTCTTCAATTTCATCATCACTGAATTTTTCTTCGTATACCTGTTCCGGCTCTTCCTCCAGTTCTAAACGGTAAAAATGACTTTTCTTTTCTCTGTCCCTGCTGATGTTTCTATCTCTGCGTATCTGTTCTAAAGTATCTTCATCTATCACACTGTCTGTGCCATTATCTTTTCTGACAACTACCTCATCCAGAATAAAATCGTAAAACTCCTTTCCATGCCATATATTTCCCCTGCCTGTGGCGATGAGTTCATCAAAATTTTTATCCCATATCACCTTAATATCTTTCATTCCAAGCACTGAGAGTACATGATTCAGATTTCCAGTCCTGTTTTCCGCTCGCTCTTCACTGCTCTGATTTAAGAAACCAAGCGCATACTCATATATTTTTTTATACTGATAATTATCCAGTTCCTTATTTTCTCCGCTGATGACTGTTGCATCAATCTCCGGTTCAAATGTCCCATCTTCAACCATAGATTCCAGATAATCCAAACACTCCCACCAGTCAAGGCTTAATTCCCACTTGATATTTTTTTCATCATAGAACTGTAATGATATTCCCTCTTCCCTGCATTCCACCTTGCAGGGACCGTTCTCATTCCGGTAACGACCGTATATGAACAGGTTATTTTTTCCGGCATAAATATTTTGAAGAAATTCTGCCTTATCGCTTTTAGGAACATCGGATGTCATCACCTGATAAAGAAATATCGGTATCATGTCATTATCAATCCCGTCACAAAAGAACTCATCCAAAGGTTTCTGATAATACTTTGGATTTACTCTTCCCGGCTCGTATAGTTTCGGCGGTGTATAATATTCTCCTTTTTCAATCAAGACTGCTATTTCCCGCTCCACTCTGTTCCATGAAAGATAACCTTCCTTTTCTCCTTCTGCATCCCTCCACTCAAGTTTTAATCCTTTGGAATCAAAAGAGTCATATCCGTGCAGTCCATAGCCTTCTATCGGCCAGCCTGCACCTCCAAGTCCATATTCTTTCTTAATCGCAGCTGCTCTTACCTTTTTATCCTGTATTTCATCATACATCCGGTAGATTCGCTCTTTACCATTTTCAAATCCACTGCCACGGAGAAGTGTTTCCTTGATATATTCCTGTGGAATGTTTATCTCCGTTTTTGGTTTAATATATGTGTACTGAAACTTTGTTTTTTTCTCCGGTGCTTTTTCCTCTTTTTCTCCGGTTCCAATTTCCAACACATTATTTTCTCCAATAAAAAAGGAAGCCTGTTCAAATGCAGCTTCCTCTTTTCCAAATGAATTAATCTGATTTAACTCATCTTCTATCTCTTTATTTAATTGTATCTGTCTTTCCTTTTCCTCATCCGGTTCTAATGATACCGGTACACTACCTGATGGAGAACGACTTCCTCGGCTGTCATCTTCGCCTGCTCCCTTAACTTCCACATCTCCATCGTGTCGTTCGGGTCCTCCGGCTTGTGTTTCTCCAGATACTGCTCCGTCAGCCTGTCCAGTAATTCGTACGCTTCCTCGTTTACCTGTTCCATCTTCTCTGCCAGCAGTCCGAACCGGTACAGTGCCCTGTATCTCGTCGGCTCGCTCTCTTTCAGATATTTCGCCGCCATTCTTCCGTACTTCCCTGCTTTCGACAGGCTCACTTTCTCCCTGTCCGGGAATTTCAGATTGGGATATAACAGTCCGTCCTCTCTCTCGTGATAAGTCAGTCTGATTTCTTCCATATGCTTCTCTCCTTTCTCTAATGCGCCTAAGATTTTGATTCAAATCCCTAAGAACACTACAGGAGACTTCACATACAAGAGAACCAAGACGGTAGACTGCCTCTTCATCCTTAATCTCTACCACCGTACTTAAGTCCTGTTCTTTAGGACTTAAGTCAAATCCACTTCTTGTACAGACAGCATAGACAATGCTCTGATAAGCGATCTCTGCCATCTGCTCTTGCGTTTTATTAACTACCGGCTTCACCATAGTTCCTGTAACGGTATTTAATTCTGAAATCTGTGTTTCAAACTTCTCCTCTATTATCTCTCTGATCGTGTTCTTTGTAAAGTCTTTTATGCGATTTTTTAGAACATTTGTTCCTGAGTCTAAATTCCAATCCAGATGATTCTCGTTGCTGATTAGCTCTGCATAGTCTCTTACATAATCATCGCTAAACTCCCATTCCAGTCTGACATCCCTCCCCCCGGTAGAAGCAATGTCAAACACATACCTGGAACCCGATGTATATGCCTGTGTGGGATAAATCTTAATTCCTTTTTCACCACGCCTTACAAATCTTCCTACCTTCTTCCAAGAATCATAATCTGCCACAAGTGTCGCATTCGGTCTTTGTGCATAAATTAACAGAATGTTATCGAACTCATATCGGTACAGTTTCCCAATCATCCGGCAGATATGTTTCCAATGATTTTCATCATCCGTAATTTTTCCAATATATTCGTTATACAAACGCTCTACATATATATCTGTACTCATCTGCTACACCTCCAGTATTGCTTCCCTGATATCCTTTCCGTCAATTTCATTTCCAAGACTTACCCAGCCATTACATCTTTCTCTTGCAAACAGTTCAATTCTCGGCAAATCACCACACAGTTCTACAATTCTGTCCCGGATTTCATCAGGCTTTCTGCTGTGTTCCTTAATCCTTGCATCACATATCTGTCTGACGGATTTTGAAAAACGCTTTGGGTGTCCTTTGGTTCCTATCAGACAGACTTCTGAATTTGAGCGTGTCCAAAATCCCAGTCCCACGAACCATCCGTCACTTTTCTTATTTCTTTTTACCCAGTTAAAACCACAGGTCTTGTACTGAAATCCCCAGTTTTCCATTACGGACAGTCCCTCTATCAGACAGGGAAAAGTTACCCATAAAAAAAGAATACAGTCATCAGTAGCTATATCACTTACTGGTAATGACCGTATTTCTTCAATGTTCATTGTATGATAATGACTCTCTGCACTCCTTCCCTGTCCTTTTTTTGAATATACCCTATACTGCCAAGGGGGATCGGCGTATATAATACTAAACTTCTCCCCCATCTTTATTTCCTCCTGTATCTTCTCTGTTTGTAATCTCCATATACAACTCATATTCCTCCATATCTAAACCGACATAAAACCACCTTTGATTATCCTGGTCTGCTTTATCCTTTTTTGCTTTTATCTTCTTTGCAAGTCTTAACAATACATAGTTTTCTCTTGATAATTTCAGACTGTCCCTAAAAGAAATATCTAAAGATAACTGCTCTTTATTTTCCTTAATCCTTCTTTCAATTTCGAAATTTACTAAACTAATTTCTTTCAGTCCTATTACCTGTACTTCCTTTGTTTCTCCTGTACGCTCCCATTCACGCTCAAGAATTCCTAGGACATACTCCATTTCTTTCTGCATTGAATTTTCATTCTGTTTATTCTTCATTTTCTTTCACCTCGTTTTCTTTTTTCAAAAAAATAAGACCGATGCACTATGGCAAGGTCCTCATATAAATCAATATATTTTTCATTCACTACTTCTTCGGTCTTCCTATCATTACAAGACCTTTATTATAAAAGTTTCCATATACAACACCATGATTTTCATCTACTGCCTCAACAATTTTTCCATTCCCGATAAAAATTGCAACATGGCTGATATTTTTATATCTTCCATTATTCGTAAAGCTATAAAAAATCAAATCTCCCGGTTTCATGTCTTTTTCGCTTACAGTCTTTCCATTCTTTGCACAATACTCCGCTTCTGCCGCAGCTGTATTACTTCCTCCATACTTAATGCTAATACCTGCACTCTGCCACGAATAGTAAGCAAGCGAGCTACAGTCATAATAATTCCCGGAATCTCTAAGTTGTTGGCTGTAAGGATAACCTACCTTTGTTAAGGCAAAGGTACATACCTGTTTTGCTGTAACATCCATTATCTTATCGGTTATACTTTTTATCTCTGCATCCGTTAGTGAACTCTTTGCGTCTTTTCTGCTCGTTCCACCGTTAGAGGCTGTCCCAAAACCAAGTTGTGTCCTGTTGTCACTTCCCATTAACTGATTTAACAGTTCCACCTGCTCAGTTCCAAAACTGTATTCGGAAATCATGTCTGTGTAAGTTTTCATCGTCACTTTAACATTCAATGTTTTTTCCTTTTTCTTTTTTACCTTCTTCGTCGTTGTTTCCGTCGTATAGGTACACATATCGTCAAATACCATTTTCAGATTCTGCTTGTTGGTATCTGTCATGCTGATTGCAATATTTTCATATCCATACTTAACCATGTAAACACAGACAATATCATAAGCATTATTTGGTGTTCCGGTTCCTTCGTAATCCACATACACAATCTGTCCTTTGTCATGGTCTTTGTGCTCTGTAGCCAGACTTGTAATCTCACGGTTAAAATCAGCCATATATGCTGACGTAACACTCTGTACGGTGTCACCGTTCTCCAATCGTGGGAGAAATATTGCAAGTGGAGAATTATATAAAATTGCAACCACTGCCATGACAGGGACCGCCACAATTGCGACCAGAATCAGAAGCAGAAGTAAAAATATAATCATATATTTTACAACATACTTTAAAACCACACTAAATTTTTTCGTGAATAGGTCTTTCACAAGTTTTGCAAGACTGTCCGCCTGCATATCCTGACTCTGCAATTTGTCTCTGAAATACTTTAACTTTCTGATTCTGTTTGTATGTTTCACATCTGCAGCATCCATCTTAATTCCGACTGTTTCTCCTGCGATAATACCAACAAGGGAACCTGCCGGTCCGGTTCCCACAGTTCCTGCAACTGTACCTGCTGCCTTTGTTGCAGCTTTCGTTGTTTCCCTTGCTGCAAACTTGGCACTTTCTTTTGTGGTAGTTTTCACTGCTTTCTTTGGTATCTGCTTTGCTATTTTCTTCGACTGCTTAACCGCTTTTTTCCTTGCAAGTTTTTTACCTTTATTCACACGCTTAATTCTTTTTGCAATATCTGCCATCTCTTTTGCACTTTTTGCAGTTTTCCTCGTACCACTTACAACTCCCTGTGATGCCATAAGTGCTCCATCGATTTCTTCTCCGCCATCAACATGACTGATTACTTTTCGCCTTGCAGTTCCGATACCTGTTCTTGCAACATTTTTAATACCGTCTTTTGTGTGAACTGCCATCTTTTTTGCTTTTGGCTTTCCAGTCTGTTTTGTTTTAATTGTTGCTTTTTCTTTCTTGTGTATTTCCATTTTTTTATCATCCACACGTTTTATGTCCAAGATTTACACCTCCTCTCACTATTTTTTTTGCAGAAAAAACCACCGTGATAAATCACGATGGCTAATAAACACAATCAATTCTTCTCTTAATATTCAATTGATTTTTCTAATAACTTGTACAAGTTGTATTGATCTATTGATGGTCTAAGCAAATCAATAAAGTTCTTAATTTCGTTAGAATCAACTTCAATCATATAATTAGTAATACATATTATCATTGCATCAAATAGAAAAGAAATATAATAATTAATATCACCTTGCTTCTCTGTCACTTTTTTAGATTCTTCAAACAATTTTGCAAGAAGTATACTGTAATTACAGCTCTTTTCAAATAAATGTTTTGAAATATATGCTAAATCATATTGATTCATCATAGGACACTTTGCTATCAAAGTATATACAATCAAAAATAATGCTTGAATTTCATCCCTTTCGACACAAGTATCTCTCAAACTGCTATAATAATACCCTTGTAATATCCTTAATATATTTTTAAATTCCACTAAATCTATGTGTTTTTCAGTATAAATATACTTCAACTCTCTAAAGGAATATTGATTTTTTAACCATTCTTTTTTATGATTACGTTTCCGTTTTGACAATTGGCTTAAACAAAAATCATTCACATCAGGTATAAATTCTTCTTTTAACCATTTCTGTACATACTCGACAGACCAAAACCCCTCTTCTGTAAATTCATCTCTCTTATAGTATATACTTTTATCAATGAAGTCCCAACATAACCAATAATCATTGTTCCTAAATATACTCTCTTCATCTTTTACTAATTTTAATATAGCGTGAAAATCTGTTCCATATGTCGGATGATTCTGCGTATATATCTTTATCATATTTTCATTCGGCTCAAAAATGTCTTGCTCACCAGATTTCTGATAATCATGCCTATAAATATAATCTTTGATTATTTCCCAATATTCTTCAGATATTTTCACAATTCTAAATCCATATGATTTATCGTAAAACAAATTTTCAACATTATAATAGCGTTCACACTCTTTCAATGCTAGAACATATTCATCAAATAACCTATCAATACCATTAGCTAATTCTTGTACAATTGATGATTCTATTGTCATATGCGTGTTGTTTAACACAATAGTATAATCTTTTTTATTTGTATATTTAATAAATCCTCTTTTGCATAAACTAAGTGGAGTTTTTATTCCTTTAAACAAATTTGAAATTGTTTCTTTATTTCCAAATGTAATAATAAAGTCAGCATCTGAATATTTTTTAAACATAATTCCAACACTAATATCGAATTTCTTACCATAAGGCAAAAATGCATGTATATATACCTCATCTTCACTATAGGAAAATTCTTTATTTATTCCATAGTCTTTACATTCACACATTTTCTCATATCTTTGCATCTTTTTAATTCGCTGATTTTGTTTTTCTTCTTCTAAACATTGCCTTTTTTCTGCGAATTCTCTACAGATATGTAAAAAACTTTTTGGCGAATCTGCCTCATTTAAATGTATGGTAACTGTTTGTTGCTTTTCTTTTCCTTTGATTATTTTCCCAATATCTTCTGGAAATAAATTTCGAGCAAAAAGTTTTCGTTCATCATTTATGATTTCAACAACCAGAAACAACACTCCACCATTATTTTTATAATTATTCATATGTTTCATTTCCACTGGATAAGAGGATTCATTTGAAAATACATTCACATCTTTTCCTTTTACTTGTACAGGAATAAACATTTGATTTCCATCTACCCTATCAGTATTTTCATCTGAATAAAGGACTATATTTCCATCAAAACTAGGCATATTATTACCAATCACTATATATTTCCCTGAAAGATATTTTGCTTCAATGCATTTTTCTTGTACATAAATAACCGATTTTTCTTCTTGTCTTCCCATTATAGAATCCTCTCCTAAAACAAATAACAATATTATCACTTTTAATAATACTATTTGCTTCTTATTTCCGCAATCTTCTCATGAATATTCGTATTGTACAACTTATACAATCCCGTGTCCTTACTGATCTGATTATCAAATGGAATAATCGTCGAGCCACATTTCAACAGTCCCATACCTGACTGTGAGTTTGTGACAAACTTAAGCTGTGCATCTGACACTCCAATAACCTCTGCCATTTTTGATGAATCCGTGTTTGCCTGTTTTAATAATGCCACAAACTCTGAGTTTGCAAGCATTGTTGTCGCTGTATAATTCTGCAACAAATCTACGACATTCTGCGTAATTCCTGTACAAAGTCCCCCCTGCTTTCTAACCTTTTTCCATAGCCCCTGCAGATACTTTGCACTATACTCTGAATTTAAAAGCACATGAAATTCATCTATATAGAGCCATGTTGCCTTTCCTCTTCTTCCATTATCAATAATTCTCTGCTGAATCGCCTCCATCATAACAAGCATTGTAATCGGGCTTAATTCAGTTCCTAAGTCTCTGATACCATAAACTGTAAATCTGTTATCCATGTCCACATTTGTCTGATGATTAAAAATATTCAAGGAACCATTAACAAACAATTCCAATGAAAGGGCGATATCCTTTGCCTCTTCCTCCGGCTGCTTTAACAAAAGGTCATAAAAATCTTCCATCATAGGAACATACTTCTCTTTACTTCTTGCAATATCCCGATACATTGTTCTGACACAGCGGTCAATAATGGATTTCTGTCGCGAGTTCAGACTGTCACCAATACACTGTTCACAAAGACCTAGCATAAACTCGCCTTTATCCCGAATCCATCCTTGTGTATCATTGATATCCAGATTCCACACATCCATATCCAAAGGATTCACATAGTTATCTGTATACGTTGACATATTAATCACTGTACCTCCATAGGTCTTTGCTATGTCAAAGTATTCGTTCATGGGATCAATTACAATGATTTCATCATCACCGGATAAGAATACACTTCCCATTTCCATCTTACAGAAGAAGGATTTACCACTTCCCGGCACACCGAATACAAATCCATTTCCGTTAATCAGCTTCTTTCTGTTTCCGATATTCACATTCTTTGAAATCTGATTGATACCATAATAATTACCACCCGAATCGTTTAACTCCTGCACATTAAACGGCATCAGCACCGCAAGGCTCTGTGTCAGCATGGTACGCATAGTCTCCATCTGTCTCACACCGATTGGAAGAGCAGTGTTCAGTGCCTCTTTCTGTTTCAACTGGCAGATATCAATGGTAACACTGTTCCGCTTTCCTATGGTTCTGATTGTTTCACAATGGCTCTCCAGTTCTTCTTTGCTTTCTGCCATGACGATTAAGGTAACACCGACATAAAACAGACACTGGTCATTCTCCCTTACATCATCCATTATGCTCTCAATCTCCTTTTTCTCCATTCTCTTTGAATAAGAAATTTCCGTTGAAAAATCATTGTTTCTGTTTCTTACTCTCTGCTGCTTGATAATGTCAGACTCAATTCCTAAATATTTTTTCTGTAATGTTTTTGTTGTAAGGTCTTTTGGAACAGGTACCACATCAATACTGGTTATCATATGAACCGGAAGTGATGTAATCTCATTTAAAAATCTGTCTGACAGGCTACTTGGATATTTCTTAATATAAAGAGCTCTGCAATACTTATTTTCATCCTGAAAATGATCCGGAAAATATTTCACCCTTCCATTACAGAGGTCATTTGCAAAGTCCGCTCCTACTTTCTTTGCCACTCTGATGTCAAAATCAAACTCCGATTCCTTACCTAACCTGTAATAATCATGCAGGATTTTCAATCTTTCATTACCATTTAATGCCCTGATACCTGCACCAAGTTCTCCATATGCTTTTGACAACGTGGCTTCAATAGTCGAAAACTGTGCCTTTGCCTCTTCAAAGTTTTTTCTCTCAATGGTAATTGTCAGATACCTTTCCTGCTCAATTCCCTGTCTGCCTTCTTTCATCTTTTCCTCAATGATATCATTGTAGATTTTTCTAAAATCATTAAATCCATCATCTGCATATGGAATCAAAATCAACTCCCTAAAATCTTCCATGTTCTTATTCTTGTTGTTAATTGTTATCTTGAAGTTACAGTCAAGAGAATTTAACAGCTTGCAATATCGTTCAAATATATCAATCTGCTCATTCTCTGTTGTCGTTGTATAGTTAATATCCGTAAAAGCGTAACATTTTGAGTATTTCCCTGCTGCCACTTCAAAGATTCCCTTTTCCGACACCTTTAAAATCTCTATTGTCTCCTGAATGGATTTCGGACTTTTATATAAAGGCTCAGATGCCTTTTTTAATTCCTTAAACACATCTTTAAATAAACTCATTATTTCCTCCAATCCAAAAAGGACTTAAAATCCGGCATTTCTGCTTTCTTCTAAGTCCTTTTTCTTCTTATTCTTCTTAAAAAAGAAGTTTCCTTTATTCTGATTTCTCTTCTGTTCTAATGCTTCTTCCATTCTCAGTTTCTTTATCGCATTTTCGCCTTCTGTTGAAATATAGGTAAGTTCCTTATTTCCAAACAGAAAGTGTAACCTTCGTTTCGTTGCCTCATAGAAACTCATTCCCTGATAAGTATAGAAACCTCCCATTGCTATCGGAGCAACTATTGGAATTGCCACATATGCACTCCCCGTCAGACCGATATATTTGTATGTAAATAATACAATTACACCACCTGCCAGCACCGCAGCAATGGAATATATCAACTGCTTTGCCGTCAGTCCCATTACAACGGACTCCTGATATTTATCTATATCTTTATTAATTTCTATTATCATTTCTCTTTCTCTCCTATAATCCTAGTGTTTTACTTGTAAGATTCTGTGCTCCCTTTACCATTCCTACTGTCATTGCTGTACCAAAGGTAAGTTCACACAAATAAATAAGCACCTTTGTCCAATCAGCATATTCCGATGTGAAACTTGGAAGTCCTGCACTGATAAAGGCATTGCACATAAGTATCGCCAGTGCGATTGTCACAGCCTCAAACACGATTGATAAAAAATTCTTTGCATAAGTTACCGCCGTCTGACTTACTGTTCTATTTCCGCTGACTGTTGAAAATGCAATCGCTCCGATCGGTACAACAACAAGTAACTTTAAAAATCTGAAATACACTGTGTACAGGAGCATAAATCCACAGATAATGATGACCAGTGCGATAACGATAGAAAGTATCAGCATAATCAGACTCGGACCAAAGCCCAAGTCTTTTATGATATCTGCCTGCTCCTTGGATATGGTTATCTTCGTTGCATCATTTTTTGTCAGCAGACCGACCAGATTTCCTGCCGATAGGAAAAAGGCTTTCATAATGGTGATATTGTTTGCTACAAGCCATTCAGCAATTCCTACACGCATGAGCATCCGAAGTATTACCTCAAATCTCATATCCTCCCGAACATCCACACTTTCTGAACAAAAACCTATAACGAAAAATAACACCACAAGTGAAGAACCTACTCCTACAAATATCGGCTCTACCTGTTCCACAATCGCCCACGGTCCACCGCCTTTAAATGTAGTCGGTGACTGCTTCAACAGGTCAAACACCATACCAACCTTGTCATTCCAAAAGGCAAGTGCCATCTCGATCAGGTTCAGTATGTGTTCTCCAAGATTAAAAATATCCACTCTTTCTCACCTTCTTTCCTTCAGGCATATGCCCATTTTTTTAAAATCCTAAGATTGCAAGTACCGATGAAATACCTGCCATCATAACGCCTGCCACAATTCCCTTTAAAGCAGAGTTCATCGTTGACGAATCCTGCTGCTGATAGGCTTGCGCAAACTCCATGACATTCTTTGCAAGAATGATTACTCCGATTGCACCAATAATCGCAATTACCAATGTTTTCAGATTATCAAGGGGTTTCGTTACCGAGCTTGTATCTGCTGCCAGCACCATAGAAGTGCTGACTGCTGCCATAAAAAAAGCACCTGATAAAACAGGCACCACATTCTTACACTTCGCTATTAACTTGTTTAATTTTCTTTTCATAACAAAAATTCTCCTTTACTCTTTTGATTTTTATTTATCTGTTCTAATATTCACAAACTACTACCTTACAGATTGCAGATATTGATCCCTCCTTTTTCTCATTTCACTTACAGCAATTTGCGGATAGAAATATGTAAGAATCACATCTGTTGGAACACCTCTGCTCATTGCTACCATTGCTTCGTTTCTCTGCTCTTCTGAAAAATCATGAAGGCTCAATCTTAATACAATGGAATCTTTATGTTTCTGCTTTTTTACTTCATTCTTTTTTGAGTGCTGCTCCTTACTATTTTTCTTTATATCTATGATTTCTTTTACCTGCGGATTTTTCTCTCCTGCTTTGGTAATATATGTTTCTTCCGTTCCTCCATCTGAAATTTTATATACAATCTCATTATCGCTTTCCTCTGCAGCTTTTCTTAACTGTTCTTTCTCATCAGCACTCTGAAACTCTTTCTTCATTGCAACTTCGCTCATAATCATCACTTCATCAAACGTCAACGTGGCAATCTGAATATTTTCACCTTTGCTTTCCAGCTTTTCAAAATATTTTACACTCTGTGGTGTCAATAACTGAAACGGCGTTCCAAGCAGTTTTAACTTTCCTCCACTACTGTTACTATCATTATTTGTTATAGATACTTCATTTTTATAACTTGATACATGCTCATATGGTATTCCTTCTCCATCTGCACTCTGCAAAAAAGCCGGATGGTTCGGTGTGAAATACTTGTCATCTACAATCGGATCAAACCCACGGATAAAGATTAAGCATTTCTTGTTATCAAACTTTCTTGCCTCATCTGGTGTCATCAGTTCTCTTCCAAGAACATCATAGTTTCTGCTAGAACTTCCCTGACGTCCTCTTGTTTCTCCCGTTGCACGTTTGTCAATGGTGCTTTTTCCGAGCAGTTTTGAAATATATTCATGGGTGCTCTGCTCATTTCCACCAAGATAAATGAGTGTGTCACAATTGCCCGGAATTGTTTCCCATGTATCTTTGAACAATGCCTTAATCTGAGCAAGATTCTGAATAATAATCACTGAACTGATTTCCCTGCTTCGCATCGTGGAAAGCAAAGAGCAAAAATCATCCGGTAATGCCACATTTGCAAACTCATCCAGCATAAATGTGACATGAATTGGAAGTCTGCCGCCATAATTAAAATCTGCCTGATAATAAAGTTCCTGAAAAATCTGCGTATACAACATTCCAATAATGAAGTTGTAAGATTTATCAGAATCAGGAATCACACAGAACAATGCTGTCTTTGTCATTTCATCCCCATTTACTCCGATACCCAGTTCCTCAAGTTTCAATTCATCTTTAGAAAGGAATCGTAGTACCTGTTCATTTTCCAATGGAGCAAGTCTTGAGTTTGCAGTAATAATAATCGACCTTACTGTATCTCCTGCACCTTTCATCACTTTCATATACTGCTTATATGCCGGATGATTTACACCATATTTACTTGTTTTCGCCAGTTTTTCCATACGTTTTGTAAGTGGTGACTTTTTGTTCTTTTCTGTAACCTCCGCTTCTGCAATCAGCTTTAGTACCGTCTCAAAGTTTTTCTTGCTCTTTGGCATTTCCATCCAGACATAGTAAAAGAGGGACTGTAAAAACATTCCCTCCGCCTTGTCCCAGAAAGGATCGGTGGAAGCCGAATCCTTCGGGGTAGTATTTGCAATTAAGTTTGTAATCAGTTTTATGACATCCGTTTCCTCTCTGATATATTCAAACGGATTATAACAATCTGACTTATCCATATCAATCAGGTTAATGACCTTTACATTGTAACCGTTCTTCTTTAACATATCTCCACAGCTTCTAAGGATTTATAGCAATAGGTAAGGATTTGATATTATCTCCACCTTTTCCCCTGCTCTACACCGTACGTGAGACTTTCGCCTCATACGGCGTGCCATCATACATTTGCAAATTATTTATTGTCTAAACCTTTTGGTAATCATAATTTTGCCTTATATAATTAACTTTTTTCCATTGTTCTTCATTCAACTTAAATTTTCTTAATAAACCTTGGGCTTCAACCATCTTTCTCGTAAATATTGCCTTGTACACATCTGAATTTATAAAGATTATATTTCCGTGATTACTAGTTCCCCTCTTTTTTAAAGGTTTCTTTCTAATGCACTTCATATGGCTAACATCTAACTTCTTACCCGTTATGTAACAATTTCCTTGCTGAATGACATATGCTGATAAACTATTGTCATTAAATTCTATTGTTTCTGTTGGGTCTCTCATTTTAGCTATGGCTTCAAATTCTCTTTGTGTAATAAGCATTAAATTCTTGTGTATTTTCTCTCGACCTTTTGAAGTATAATTACTTATTTCCTGAGAGAAATTCATAGGACTCCTATGGTGAACTCCCGTTAATGGGAGTAAACACATATCTCCTATGGTTACAATTTTTGTTTCTTTCTGAATACCCATTGTTTGTTTTTGAAAATTAATGTCTGTTTCCTTAAATGGAATTGTTTTGCTAATGTCTCTAAGACGTATTCTTATGGTTGGTAAGAGAGCGTAATTCACATCCGTTAAATTGTTGTAAATATTTGTTGCTATGCAATAATAATTTTGTATTCCTCTAATGGCTGAATTATAGTTTTTAATTGCCACTGTTGGGTTGTCTTTTCGAATGTTAATTATTTTGGCTTTTAGGTTGCTTTTTGCATTCTTAATTGCCTTGTCACTCATATCAGTCTTTGCTATATAACCATATCTGGTCTTCCCCTTTGGAACGACTTTTATTTTAAAACCTAAATATGTTGATGAGTTTTTCTTAAGATTTATGACTTTTGATTTTTCTTCACTTATGTCCAATTTCAATCTTGTTTTTAAGAAATCCACTGTTGCGTGATACCATCTCTGTGCTTCGTTATAACTTCCACACATTATTTTGAAATCATCTGCATATCTTATTAGAAATCCATCTTTCAGATTGGTGTATTTCTTCGCATATGTTCGAAATGCTGCAACATTAGACATTCTGTTTGGTTTGAATGTTTCCCATTGATTACTTATCCACCAATCTAATTCATTTAAGACTATTAGGGATAGTAGTGGACTTATTATTCCACCTTGTGGTGTACCTTTTGTCGGTATTCCTTCTCCCTTTATTTCTGACTTAAGTATCTTACTTATGATACTTATTAAACGCTTGTCTCTTATTCCAAGTGTCCATATCTGTTTCAAAAGTTTTCCGTGGTCGACATTGTCGAAAAACCCTTTTATGTCAACATCAACACAGTAGTAATGCTTGTACATATTTATCATACTAACTGTTCTACTAATTGCGTGATGTGTGTCTCTGTTTGGTCTAAAACCATATGAATGGTTGTGAAACTTAGGTTCACAGATTGGTTCAAGGACCTGCAATATGCACTGCTGAACCAATCTGTCCCATATACACGGAATACCCAATGGTCTTTTCTTGTCACTTCCTGGTTTTGGAATGTACACTCTTCTGACAGACTTAGGTTTGTAGTCAGCTAACATCTCTCTCACTGTATTAATCACAGTTTCATCTGTTAGTTCTTTAATATCGTCTATTGTCTTTCCATCAGTTCCCTTGGTATTACTACCTTTATTACTCTTTAGGTTTCTATATGCTAACCTGATATTTTCTTCTGAACCAATAATCTCCAGTAACTTATAAAAGTTGTTACCGTTTTTACTTGCTGAATACAATGAATCATATACTCTTTGCATATCATAATATTCGTTGTATCTCAATTTGGTTTTCTTTAGCATGGTCTGTAACCTCCTATCTAGGAGTGATTACATCTCTTAGTCTTACTCGAACCCATACCATTCGACTTTAATTTGCTTAACTGTATGACTAGAGGTCTTCCCTCCACCGCTTATTATCACGGTTTCTTCGGTACTATACCTCCGCTTTCACTGACATAATCTCACTTATATCACTATTGTGATTTTCCCGTTTGATACGTTTCGTAGAAAGTAGATTCTCCACGCTGTCAGCTTCCAACGTTCCAAACACACTATCTTTACATCTATCCTTAGGTTCCTTCTATGAGCCTGTTACCTTGACACTGCCTGTAACAATGTATGGACTTTCATAAAGGCGGAGTCTTACTCGTCCACAGTAACGACACTATTTGTGTCACTATGCATTTCTACATAGTCCCGATATAGACCCGTACATTCGAAGTTTCGTCAGAAGAGCTTAACTCTCTTCATTCTCACCATAGATAGTTTATAGACCCCCGGCATATAGGATACACATCTCACCTCTGAAATGCTTTCGACATCTAATCTGTTTCGGTATCTCTCTGCCGGCTTCACCGAGCTTCTTACACTTTAGTTTCTACTAACTTAGGTGCAAGTCGGAGGATTAGGGTTGCCTTTCAGGACGTTACTCCATCATTCGACATATCGTGTGTTTAGTTCTCCGATTTACTACTATTTTTTTTTTTTTATTCAATTATTAGTTGTAATCGTGCCATAGCTTTTCACTATGGAACGTTTCGCACCTCCTTTTGGGTCGGTGGCGATAAATGAATTATTAAGCATCATTTGCATTATGTTTGGTTTTACAATAAAAAACGTCTTTCCTGCACCCGAACCACCTATTACAAGCATATTGTTATTTAACCCTGTTACACTTGTGTCAGTACTCATCCTTACATTGTTACTTAATATTCTATTCTTGTTTTTGTCTTTATCTGCAATAGCCTTATTAACCATACGAATGTCAGCAAAACTTGCTGTTCCATACTCCTTACCGTGCATTAGATTTCTTCTGCTTGTCACATACATTAAAACTGCCATTCCGTATATTAACGAACCATAGATTACAGCTCTTAATGTATTGGCATTGTAGTAATGTCCGAATGGATTTTTTATTGCAACATTAAACTTATTAAGAATTAATACTATATCGCCACTGTTGTTCCACACACCATTTAGGACGTACGAAACATAAATGGTAAAAAGTTCTCCAATTATTAAACAGGGAATTAATATTGAATTCTTTCTGTTCATGGCTATCGCCTCCTTGCAGGTCCTTTAAAAGACTCTGTTTTTTTAACTTTAGGACCCGGGGTCCCAACCTTTTTGTCTTTTTGTTTCTTTTCGTTTTTGCCTCTTCTTTGTTCCTGCAATGCCCTGTGCTTAACATTTACATCCACACTGTCATAATGCTGCTTCTGTAAATTCTGACCTGAAAGTTTCTCTGCCACCTGCCCGTCTCTGTCAACAAGTTCGTATTCCTTGTCCTTGTTAAGATAAGCAAAGAAAGTCTTTCCACCATTAATTGATACTACATCCGACTTATCAAGCCATAAGTATCTGACATTGTCACCATATGTATTAGGAACCCTTGTCTTTATGGATGTAAGATTTTCCTCTTCATAAAGTTTCCTTGAAATGGTAATATCTACCCTTGAAGGATCATTTATCATTGCATTGTACTTAAGTTCATCTGCATACCTGTCTAACTGTTCCTTTCTTTCCGGTTCGACTTCACTGGGAGTATCTTTTAAAATGTTTTCTTTCTTAAGATAATCAACAACCTTTTCAAAATCTCCATCCTTACCGTTTCTTACATAATCCATTAAGTTCTCAATGCTTCCATTGCCTAACTTTTCGATTAATGTATTTATTATTGGTATTGCCTCTGTATGAAAAAGAACTTCTGTCATTCCGTCTGACTTATTTATGTCCGGAAGTTTTGAATAAAGAATTCCATATTTCTTTGCGAGTTTTTTAAACTTCTTTATGTCCTCTTCCCTGATTTTTAACACCTGCAAACTACCATCCTTACTCAGCATCTTTTTTAATGATGTCTTTCCCTGAAGCTTTTCTCTTGTAAGCAGTGCATAAATGAACACTGCCAGATTTTTTGCCTGCTTCACTGTTCCACCTGTTACGTCCATTCCAAATCTCAATCCGTCAAATTCAAGTCTTATTATCTGTATTGCCTGTGAAATTTCATCTGACATATGCTCACCTCCTCTGCCCATTGTTAAGCATAATTGCTATGTCTATTATTGTTGCCATTGCCTTTTCATCCTTCTTACAATTAATCAGTGAATCAATCTGTTTTTCAGACAGTTTATTTTTTATTGCAATTTTTATCTGTTTCATCTGTGCAATTGTTAAATCTCCGTCTGCCAGTCTTTCCACCAAGTCATTATTGTATTTTTTAGAGAAAAACAATCTCTTAATCAGGGATACCGGTTCTCCTTTTCTGATGTTTTTCTCAATTCTCATATTCTCTTTTCTATTCTTCTGGGTTATCTGAAATTCACTTTTAAATTCCTTTACCTGTTCCACATAAATCACTTCCTTCTAACATGTTTTTTCTCCTGTTTTTCCTGTTTGTTTTTTTCTTCTTTAATTGCTCTTTCCTCAATTTCTTTTTTCTCCTGCCTTACTTTTACTTCCTTTATGATTTTGTAACCTACATCAATTTCTTTTCTTAGTTGTTTTGTTTCCTTTTCATTTGCCTGCAAAAGTTCTGTATAATATTCCTTTAATTTTTTTGCTTCCTCAAATGGCAATCCCTCTTCTTTAAGTGTTTCCATAGCTTTTGATACAATCTGCTCCGATTCCTTAAATGTGTCATCACCCATCTTATAGAAAATGGTTGCTTTCTTTTCCTTATCTATATTCTCCACTGCCTGAAATACCTTAAGGTGTTTATCCATTTCATTAACAATTACCTTTTTTGCCTTAATCAATACTGACACCTTTTTTCTTAAATCCTTTTGCACGTCAGATATTTGTTCCACATCAGTAACATCATACTTTGCAAGGAATAAATACTGCTTCTGTAATAACTGAAATTTCTTAACATCCTTCCTATATTTCCATACCTGTGAGTATGGTTGCTTTCTTATTTTTCCCAAACGATACATTTCCCTAAAATACTGTCTTTGCAATCCTGTCATCCTCGTTTTTCTTACTTTTTTTGACTTAAACATTCTGACTCTTGGAGCTCTTACTATCTGATTACTTCTGTAAGTATTAAAATTTTCCTTTACAATTCTTTCTTTTAATTCATCAATTCCATAGCCCTGTCCTAACGTCTTTGTACGTCTGAATCTTTCCATTCCCGGCGGTTTTACTGCCAGATATTTTCCCTGCTTTATTTCATATCCTTCTGCTTCAAGCATTTGTAGAAACATTGAATAATCCGAAGCTCTTAAAACACACGCATCTATGTCCTGTTTTATTTGTTCATTCCATATAAACGGTCCGTCCTTTAAAACATCCCATTCCTTTTTGTCCGTCTTTTCGATTGATTTATCCAGTGTTGAAAGATTGTACTTTTCACATATTCTGTCTATTCTTGGCTGAATGTCTTTTTCCCAATCACCTTTTTTATAATGATATTTATATCCGTCTGTGAAACGCACACTATTCCAGATGATGTGACCATGAATGTGGTCTGTGTTGGTATGAACTGCATATACTACCTCGTAGTCACTTTCTAAGTATTCGTGAACAAATTCTTCTATAACCTTCATTGCTGTATCTCCATCACACTCATTTTCTTCAAACGAAATGATGAGATGATACCCCTGTCTTTTGTCCATTTTTCCATAAAGTCTTTTTGTCTCCTTCATACACTCATAGGCATTTTCTTTTATGCAGTTAACACTTCCTGTAAGCAGACCATTCATGGTCTTTTCATCCTTTAAGATGTAATCAATTGCCACCTGCAGATGTGAGCCTTTAGAACGGTGATGGCTATTCATGTGTAATATTCTGCTAATCGCCATACTTTTCCATAAAAGCTCCCACCTTAAGATTCAGTAACCGCATGTACTCCATAAGCCTTGTCTTATCACTGTCCATATACAAACCACTGTTGTTATTGCGGACAATCTGATTAACGTTGTTACCTATGTGATTGACCTCATTAATCAGTTTAAGAATATGTTTTCTCATATCAGGATTTGGCATCTTTATGTTTGAAATCGCATATCTGACATAGGCTGAGAAATTCATGTTACAGGCATTTGCATTTTCCATTACTATCTGATATTCTCTGTCATTAAATCTTATAAGCTTGGTAATGTCCCTTTTTTCTAAACTCATGTATCCACCTTCTTTCTGTAAACTGATGTAGGCTGGGTCTTTTGCAAGATACGCATTTGTATATACAAATGCATTCTTGTTGTGGCATATCCCCAAACCCCTTTTATTTATCTAACCTTTACTTCCTCGGCTATTTTTATGTCCTTATCTTTCTTAAAATTTAAGAACTCTAACTTGTCTGAATATGTACTGCTTTTTCTAAAATCAACCAACTGCTTATCCCTCATACTGAAATACCTCCCTTTCTCCGGACCAACAATAATGTGGTCCAGAAGAGGTATTCCCACCAGATTGCAAATATCAACTAGCTTTGCCGTAGTTCTGATGTCTTCCTTTGATGGTTCTAAAATGTTGGATGGATGATTATGTAAAATCATCATGTTTGCTGCATTTGACAATATTGCTGACTTAAGTATTTCTCTTGGCGAAGCAATTGTAGTATCTATTGCTCCAATGCTTACCAGATTGAAATTCAATGGCTGAAGCTTACTGTTAAAATTGATTACACATAAAGCTTCACGATCCATCTCCCTTATGTAATCTCCAACTACCATTGCCACCTTTTCAGGGGATGTAAGTTGTTCTTCTGATAGCAGCGGTCGTTCCTTTACAAGTCTAATTGATACCTGATTTATCTTTTCCATCTGCAATCACCTCAACTTTAATGAAAAACTCTTCATCCGAACTGCAGTTAGCAACTTCACTTTTTATCCTCTCTGCCAATTCTTTTTGAAAATCTTCTATGACTATCTGCCCTCTCTTTCCGGACTTGATATTGCTCCACGGTCAACGTCATAAAGACTCTTATTTATTGTGTCTGTTGCAAGCCTTAATGTTCTTAAATCCTTGTCGTAGCAATATACCTGATTTGAAAGACGGTCATTAATGTCTACCTGGTCCATATTGATTTCATAAACCATTTCTGCCAATTCATCAGGTGAACCAAAATCTGCTGATACGGCAATAACTTCATGGATGCTTGATGGCAAAATATACAGGTCACTTCCAACCTTTTCTGCTAATTTGTGTAGTGGCTCTTCATACAAAATTGAAGCTGCTCCATACAATTTACTTTCGTTTGTAATTACATACATTGAATGTTCATTAGGTGTTTCCATCATTACTTCATTGAATTCTTCCTGCATTTCTTCACCCAATTCACTTTCACCAAATATAATTTCACTAATGACTTCATTCATGTTCTTAATTGACACTGGGAATAATTCCTTTGTGTTCTTATTTGCTGCATTGTATAAGTCATTTTCTGTAAGACCTTCCTTTGCTGCTAAATCATTGTTAACAAGATTTGTATATGTTCCTAATGAATCATTTCCAAGATTCCATCTGTACACAATTGCAAGGTCTTCAAATTCTCTGTGTGGAACAGTCTTCAATAACTCTCTGTTCTGTTCAGCATTTATTAATGTAAAAAATACGTTATCCTTAAGTCTTGACGTATCTAAAAAATCTGCCTTAATTTCCTTGTTAAATGATTCAATTCCATTTTCCATTGTTTCAGCTGCCATTCTTACAACAGCTTCGTAATTTCCTGTTCTTTCGTATTCTTCATACATGTTGTTTACGTATAATGTTGGTGTGGCATTTTTTAATCCTGGAATATCATAAAAATTTAATCCATCAACCTCACGGTTAGTCTTATTAACCTTTCTGATTACAACTCCACAATCCTTGTACTTCTCATCCATGTAATCCTTAATATCTTCCTTAATCTTTTCCTTAAATTCTTCGTAATTTAAATTCATATTTGTCCTCCTAAAAAATTTCATAATTCTAATGCTTGCTCTGTTTCACCCTACGGTGGAATAATTAAAATGCACTCACTTCTCATAAGACACCTCCATTTTTGCAATAAAAAATGCCTTATTGAAAAACAGTCAGTTTCTTAAACTACTGTTCTCAATAAGGCATTTATTTATTTTTGATTTAAAGTTTTGAGGCTTGTTGGTCTCAAACTTTATGGTTATATTTTACTATTGCAGTGTGTCTATGTCGAATTCTAACGTGGATGGGATTTAGGAAAATAAACCGTATTGTGGTTTAAATTATTTGATGGTTATAAAAAGGAAAGGTTGGGACACGAGGTCCCAACCTTTTCACGCTCATTATCCTCAATTCGTTCTGTATCAACCTTAAGTATAATTATTGTATTAAATGTTCTTCACATGTTAATCATATTATATTTTTTATATTACATTGTTAATCTCCGCATTTTGTAACTTCTTAAAAATCCCCTGTCAAAATCTACTACTGACATTTCTTATTTCTTATACTTTAAATATTTTTTTCAGAAAAATCCCATTTTTCATATCTCTGCAAAGGATGACGCGGATTCCCACTTTTAGTAAGAGACCCAAAATAATACATTTTTAGATAACATTTCTTGCAATTGTTGCTTTCCTTTTTTTAATGATTCAATATTATTATCATCTCCCCAAGCTACCCACACTTCCTTTATATTATTTTCCATAATGTATTTTTTTATTTCTTTTATATTTTGGTCAGACCATTGCTGTTTAAAATCATCCAATGTCCCTGCTTTAGTTGCCCTTTCTGGATAAGTATTAAATACGATCCAACCATCTTTTTTTAGACTCTTACTTATATTTATAATTCTATTAACAGTTCTATCACTAAATGTTTTCCTTGCCGCAGAGGGGTTCATACATATTGCAACAAGAGAATTTTGGCCTCGTTTTCCTAGTATAAATCGATATTCACAATATTCCTTTGGAATTATATAATCTGGTTCATATCCTTTCGGATATGTTAAAGTCTTTTTAGTTACCTTATTCTCCATATTCTTTCTCTCTTTCGTATTTAATTGGTTCAAAAATTTTTCAAACAAATAGTAAATTATCACCTAATTCATTCTTAACATTCTGTCGCTTCAAAGTCACCAATTAGCTTCATTTTTGTAAAATGTGAAATTATTTTCAAATAATTTTTTATAAAAATTCTTATTATGTACAATTCCTATTCTTGAAAAAAACTCTTCTCTCTTATCTGGGTAGCGCAATGCTATTTGATAAAGCAAAATCCAAGAAGAACAATTATTCCAACACTTTTCTACTTGTGTATCTTCAATAATGTTTGAACATTCTTCCATTATGATAATAATAGCCAAATCGCAATCTGATTCAATAATTAAATCTATTATATGGGTCAACATTGGATGTTCTAAATAATCTGTATACTTTAGCAAATATGTCAACCACACAATTTCTAAATCATGCTTCATTTTTATCTCATATTCTAATTTGTCTAATATTACTTTATAAAAATTATGATCTAATTCAATTCTTTTTTCTTTATATTCATATATTATTATATTACAAGCTAAGCCTAATGACTTTTCATCATTACACAAAACATTTAATAAATAGCTTGCATACAATTCCTTGTGTTCATCTTCTATGTGATATTCATTTTTGTACGTTTTTAAAAGATATCTAATTGCCCCTTTTTCCCCATTTTTTTCCATATTTAAGAATTTATTAAACAGTTCGACTATTTCGACTGAATTTAAAACTTTATCTTTCCCTGCTAAACTTTCTAGTACTTTTTCATAATTTTTAAACATATAAAAAGGATATTTTTCATACTTTGTTTTTTCGTTATTAATTCTAAAATCATACCTTGCAAAAACAGACACTATTTTACTTTTTATATCCTCTAATTCATCCTCTTTGTAAACAGCTATCTCATAATCATCTGCATATCGAACAAAATTATAATCCATTTCTCTTAATTCTGTATCTACTCTTGCTAAAATTGCCTCTGACACTACTCTCGATATATATGGGCCCACTAATATCCCATTAGTTCTGGAACTGTTTAATCTTCTAATTCTGTCATCAAATGCTACATATTTTTTGTAATCAGCATCCTGACTATTTTCCTGATAAGCTTTCTCGGCTCCATCAACGCCTAATTTAATTACACTCAACATATGCGTATATATACTTTTATAAAACTCAGATATATCTAAATGTAAAATTCCACATGCTCCTTGAGTTCTTTTAATTTTTTCAAGCATATTTTCTACATATACAGATCTTTCTTTTTCTTCCTCCTGGTTATCTCCTTCTTCACTAATAGAAAAATTTATAGATTTAATAACTTGACCATAATTACCATCATCATCAACTATTTCATGCTCCTCATTTGCAATTCTCGAAAATGAATTATAATCATCTCCAGAGAGTTGTATTATATCAAACAATATACTTCTATTATCTCTCAAAAAATTTACTAACGAAACATAAGTTGATAATTCTGGTATGCTAATCATACGCCTATCACCTTTTTTCCCCAACCTGCTCATATAATACGAATAGGGCTCTATCTTATCTTTATAAGTTGCCCCAATACCATATATATTTATTTTATCTGATTTCAAATTAAAGTTTTCAGGAAGATATTCTGAAAATATTCCTTTTTCTTTTATTTTGTCTAATAATTTATCTGTGATAATTTTTTCTTTTTCCATAGTGTTTTCATTACTCCTAACATCTGTAATATATTTGTTATTTTTTAATCTTTTTCACTAGTATACCATAAACTGAAATTCAAGCCTATTATCATTATAAAAATCAAATCTGTAAACTGCCTTTTCACAACATTATTTTTTCCCAATAACCACAATCCTACAATCATCCCCTTTCCCATTATCGCAAGTAGACAACA